>JACCDO012336137.1_pt1 | contig 19462 bp, 17 predicted proteins | sample 7446101 | NCBI WGS metagenome assembly JACCDO01 (sample SAMN15323440, study PRJNA562643) | freshwater metagenome | isolation source: river surface water | place: USA:Blue River Watershed | collected 2017-08-16 | reverse complement strand
GTCCCGGGTCTCGACCCGCTCGGCCTGCCGGCCGACGAACCAGAGGCGGCCGGCGGCATCGCGGTAGCCGGCGTCGCCCATCCGGTGCCAGACCGTCCCGCCGTCGCGGATCTTCGCCGCGGCGGTCGCCTCCGGCAGCGCGTCGTACGCGGCGGTCACCACCGGGCCGCGCACGACGATCTCCCCGATCTCCCCGGCGGCCCGCTCGCGGACCGCGGACCAGTCGGGCAGCGGCCCGTCGGCCGGGGCGATGATCCGCACCTCCATCTCCGCCACCGGGCGCCCCACGCAGGTCCCCGCGCCGCGGAGCGTGGCCGCGGCGTCGATGCCGTCGGCCGCGACGCTCGCGACCGGCAGCGCCTCGGTCGCGCCGTAGGGGCTGTGCGCCTGCCCGCGGGGCAGCATCGCCTGGACCTCCGCGAAGAGCGCCGGCGGCACGGGCGCGCCGGCCATGAGCACGCGCCGCACGGTCGGGAAGACGAGCCCGCGCGCGCGGGCGTGGGCGGCGATCTTCCGCCACAGCGTGGGCGAGCCGAAGGTGCTGGTCACGCCCTCCTGCACGATGGCCTGGATGATCTTCTCCGGATCGACCGTGGCCGGGCGCGAGGGGTCGATCTCGGGGACGATGGTCGTCATCCCCAGCGCCGGGTTGAAGAGCGCGAAGATCGGCAGCATCGGCAGGTCCACCTCGCCCGGCTCGATCCCGTAGGTGTCCCGCACCAGCCGCACCTGCGCGTCGAACCGGCCGTGGGTGTAGCACACGCCCTTCGGGGCGCCGGTCGAGCCGCTGGTGAAGAGGACGGCCGCGAGCTCGTCCGGCGCGGTCTCCGCCAGCCCGGCCGGGCCGCCGCCGGAGCAGCGTCCGGTGGCCGAGCCGCTGGCCCAGACGCGGACCTCGACCGAGGCGAAGGCGCGGCGGAAGACGCGGCTGACGACCTGCGCGAGCGGGATGCCGAGGAGCACGCGCGGGCGGGAGCGGGCGACGCAGGCGAGGAAGGCGGCGCGGCCCATGCCCGGGTCGATGACGACGGGCACGGCGCCGAGCTTGAAGAGCGCGAACGCGGCCGCGATCAGGGGCAGGCCCTGCCGCACCATGACCAGCACGCGGTCGCCCCGGCGCACGCCGCGCGCGCCGAGCCGCGCGACCCAGGCGTCCACCTCGGCGTCGAGCTCGCGGAAGGACAGCGTCAGGTAGTCGATGCGGCCGTCGCGGGTCCGGCCGCGCGGCACCTTCACCGCCGGGTGGTCCGGCTGGAGCGCGGCCATCCGCGGCAGGTGCCGGGCGATGTTCGCGGATTCGGCCATCGTGACGGGCCGGGCGCGGTCAGCCCGGCCAGCCCGGCGCGGAGCGGAGCAGCTGCGCCTGCCAGGGGAGCAGCACCTCGTCGGCGGCCGCGGGCTGGCGCGCGATCTGCACGAGCTGGGTGCGCGTGGCGATGAGCGTCGGGTCGAGGTTGAGGTCGGCGGCGAGGCGGTCGCGCTCGGCGCGGATCCGGTCCTGCCGCGCCAGCTCCTCGAGGGTCAGCGGGTTGAAGTCGCGCCGGCGCTCGCGGCGCGGCAGGGTGCGCGGGTCGAGCGCGAGGCCCTGGCGGACCGCCTCGGCGAGGCTGGGGAAGAGGCGGTCGTGCCGGCGTCCGAGGTGGACGTCGAGCACCTCCTCGGCGGGCCGCTCCTCGTCGGCCGCCCGCGCGATCCGGCTGAGCATCTCGTTGCCGGTGACCTTGAAGGGCGGGGTGTCGAGCTTCTCCGCCCACCGCTCGCGCCAGTGCCAGACGGCGTGGAGCACCGCGAGGCCGCGGCCGCCGAGCTTCTCGGAGCCCCCGATCCGCCAGGCGTTCTCGTCCGGGGCGGCGAAACCCTCGGCCGCGACCGCGATCTGCCACCGGCAGCGCTGCTCCAGCCACTCCAGCCGCCCGAGGCGGACCAGCTCGGCGGTGAGCCGGTCGCGGAGCGCGGGCAGGTGGTGCACGTCGAGCGCGGCGTAGTCGAGCATCGCCCGCTCGAGCGGGCGCCGCGACCAGTTCGCCTTCTGGTGGTCCTTGTCGAGCTGGACGCCGAAGAACTGCTCGAGCAGGGCGGCGAGCCCGAAGCGCGGGATGTTCAGCAGCTGCGCGGCGAACATCGTGTCGAAGAGGCTCCGCGGCCGGAAGTCGCACAGGCCCCGGAGCAGCCGCAGGTCGTAGTCGCTGCCGTGCATCACGAGGTGCTTGGTCGCGAGCCGGGGCCAGAGGTCGCCGAGCGGGAGGTCGGCGAGCAGGTCGACGAGGAAGATCTGCCCCGCGACCTTGATCTGCAGCAGGCAGATGGCGGTGCGGTAGCGGAAGAGGTTGTCGGCCTCGGTATCGAGGGCGATCTCGTCGACGGCGTCGACGGCCGCGAACAGGGGCGCGAGCTGTTCCGGGGTCGTGACCAGGTGGTAGGCGGGAGGGGTGTTCACGGTGCGAGGGGGGCGTCCCAGGCGGCGAGGAACGCGTCGAGCAGGAGGGGCAGGTCGTCGCTGTAGCCGCCCTCGAGCACCCCGGCGGACGGCAGGCCGCTCTCGCGCAGCCAGCGGCCGAGCGCGGCGAAGTCGTCGCGCTCGAGGGTCATCTGGGTGATCGGGTCGTGGACGTAGGCGTCGAAGCCGGCCGAGACGAGGACGAGGTCGGGCTTGAAGGCGAGGACGGCGTCCCAGGAGCGGGCGAGCTCCTCCATGTGCCGCTCGCGCGGCGTGTGGGGGGCGACGGGGAAGTTGCGGCAGTTGACGGTCGAGCGGGTGCCGGTCCCGGGGTAGCCGGGGACCTGGTGGACGGAGGCGAAGAAGAGGCCCGCCTTGCCCTCGAGGATGTCCTCCGTGCCGTTGCCGTGGTGGGCGTCGAAGTCCCAGACGGCGACGCGCGCCCCGGCGGCGTCGCGCAGGGCGAGCGCGGCGACGGCCACCTGGTTGAGGTAGCAGAAGCCCATCGCCTGACCGCGGGTGCAGTGGTGGCCGGGCGGCCGCATGAGCGCGAAGGCGCGGCCGCCTCCGAGCGCGGCCCGGGCCGCCTCCACCGCCGCCGCCACCGCCCGCCGGGCGTGGTCGGCGATCCCGGGGAACCACGGGGTGTCCTCGTCGAGGTCCGGGCCGTGGCCGATCCGCTCCAGCAGGGCCGGGGTGTGCGCGGCCCGCAGCAGGGCCTCGTCGAGCGGGCCGGGCCGGCGCCATTCCCAGCCGGGATGGGCCGCCTGCAGGTGCGGCACGCTGCGACGGATGCGCGCGGGCTGCTCCGGCCGCATGTGCGAGCCGTATTCCGCGCTTTGGGGGTCGTGGAGGATGATCATGAACCGTGTCCGCCTACGGACGGGGGGAAGGGCGCAGAAGAAAGGGAAAGGCCGGAATCGGGCAAGGCCGGAGTGCCCCGGGCGCCGGCCGAGTTTCGCTTTGAGCTTTCCGGGCCTTTCGTGGCCAACTGGCGCCATGCAGGTCGTCGTGCTCTGCTCCGGCGGGATGGACTCCGTCGTCGCGCTCCACTGGGCGCGGCGAGAGCACGCCGTGCGCGCGGTCCTGAGCTTCGACTACGGCGCGAAGCACAACCCCCGGGAGCTGCCCTGCGCCGCGCACCATGCCCGGGCGCTCGGGCTGGAGCACCGGGTCGTCGCCCTGCCCTTCATCGGCGAGCACTTCACCTCGGACCTGCTCCAGGGCGGAGGCGAGATCCCGGAGGGCCACTACGCCGACGAGACGATGCGGCGGACCGTCGTGCCGTTCCGCAACGGCATCCTGCTCGCGGTCGCCGCGGGGTTCGCGGAAAGCGCGGGAGCCGAGGGCCTGGTCATCGCCGCGCACGGCGGCGACCACGCCATCTACCCGGACTGCCGCGAGGACTTCATGCGGGCGATGGCCGACGCGCTCCGGCTCGGCACCTACGCCGGCATCCGGCTGCTGCGGCCGTTCATCGCCCGCGACAAGGCCGGCATCGCCGCCGAGGGCGCGCGGCTGGGCGTGGACTTCGCCCGGACCTGGTCCTGCTACAAGGGCGGCGAGGTCCACTGCGGCCGCTGCGGCACCTGCGTGGAGCGGCGCGAGGCCTTCCAGCAGGCCGGCGTCCCCGACCCCACGGTGTACGCCGCCACCCCTCCCCTGCCCCCGGACCCGCGCTGACCGCCATGCTCGTCGCCGAGATCTTCCATTCCCTGCAGGGCGAGGGCTCCCTCGTCGGCGTGCCCTCGGTGTTCGTGCGGACCAGCGGCTGCAACCTCCGCTGCGGCTGGTGCGACACCCCCTACGCCTCCTGGCGGCCCGAGGGCGAGACCCTCGACGTGTCCGCCATCGTCGCCCGCGTCCGCGCCTACCCGGCCGCCCGCCACGCCGTCCTCACCGGCGGCGAACCGATGGTCGCGCCGGGCATCCACGCCCTCGCCGCCGCGCTGCGGGGAAACGGCTACCACGTGACCGTCGAGACCGCCGCCACCGTCCCGCCGGACGGCTTCGCCTGCGACCTCGCCTCCCTGAGCCCGAAGCTGGCGAACTCCGCCCCGGGCGACCGGGCGGACGAGGCCTGGCGCCGCCGCCATGAGGCGACGCGCCGCCAGCCGGCGGTGCTGGCGGCCTGGCTCGACGCCGCGCCCGACTACCAGGTGAAGTTCGTCGTCCGGGAGCCGGCCGACGTGGACGAGGCCGAGGCGCTGCTCCGCGACACCGGGCGCGCCGTGCCGCCGCACAAGGTCCTCCTCATGCCCGAGGGCGTGACGACGGAGGAGCTGCGCGCGAGGTCGGGCTGGCTGGCGGAGCTCTGCAAGGCCCGCGGCTACCGCTACGCCCACCGCCTCCATGTCGAGCTCTACGGCCACACGCGCGGCACCTGAGCCCGCCCGGCTCAGCCCGCGAGCACGCCGAAGCGGGTGAGGATCTGCCGCAGCGCCTCGACGATGACCGTGCCCCAGAAGGCGAAGTAGGCCAGCGTGAGGAGGAAGAGGAGGTGGCCGGCGAGGATCATCACGCCGTCGCGCTCGATCAGGCTCATCATCAGGACGACGATGACGAGCGCCGGCAGCGTGTTGGTGAACGGCGGGAACGGCGGCAGCGGGATCAGGAGCAGGCCCGCGGCGGCGGCCACCACGAGGGCGTGCAGGCGCTGCTTCCACGGCGCGTCGGCGATGAACCCGAGCCGGGGCCGGAGCTGGCGCTCGATCCAGCCGACCAGCTTGCTGCCGAACTCGAGCACGCGGGCGAAGAAGCGCGGCGGCAGCGCCACCGCGCGGAGCCGCGCGGGCAGCCAGGGCGGGCGGCCGGCGGCATAGCCGAGGGAGAGCACGAGGATGACGAAGCCGAACGGCGTCGAGAAGCCGGGGATGGTGATGGGCGAGCAGAAGGGCAGCGCGCAGACCACGACGAGCAGCGCCGTCGCGCGCGTGCCGAGCCGGTCGAGCACCTCGCCGAGCGTGACCGCGTGGTCCTTGAAGCCCTCGGCGAGCGCGTGCAGGTCGTCCGAGAGGCGGCGCAGCGGGTCGTCGGGGTGCGAGTGGCGGGAGAGGGCCTTCACCGGCTCAGAACTTGCCCGTCCGCAGCACGCGGACATCCGACTCGTAGGCGATCATCGCGTAGCGGCGGAAGAAGTCCCGGGCCAGCCGCTCGAGCACGACGGTCGCGACCTCGGGCCGGACCACGACCTCGATCTGGATGTTGGCGAACTCGGGGATGTCGGCCGGCCGCCCCCCGCGGGCGCCCTCGCCCTCGACGGTGAAGAGGGTCCAGCCCTGCGCCCCGACCTCGCGCAGCAGCGCGGTGACGGGCTCGCGGGCGTAGGCCTCGCAGACGATGGTGACGAGCTTCATCGGGGTCATGGCGGTCAGGCGAAGAGGTGGCGGGCGATCCCGAGACAGAGCGGGATGCCGAGGGTGAGGTTGAAGGGGAAGGTGATGGCGAGGGCCGAGGTGAGGTAGAGCGTCGGGTTGGCGTCGGGCAGCGAGACGCGGATGGCGGCGGGCGCGGCGATGTAGGAGGCGCTGGCGGCGAGCACGCCGAGCAGGGTGGCGCCGCCGAGGCTGAGGCCGGTGACATGCCCCAGCCAGACGCCGGCGGCGCCGTTGACCACCGGGGCGAGGATGCCGAAGCCGAGGAGGAAGGGGCCGACCTTGCGCAGGTCGCCGAGCCGCCGGCCGGCGACGATGCCCATCTCGAGGAGGAAGAGCGCGAGCACGCCCTGGAACGGCGCGATGAAGAACGCCTCGACCTTGGCCATCCCGGCCGCGCCCGAGGCCGCGCCGACGCCGAGCGCGCCGACGAGCAGGAGCACGCTGCGGCCGAAGACCGCCTCGTGCACGGCGGTGCGCAGCGAGGGCGCCGGGGCGTCCGTCGCCCGCGGGGCGGCGAGCTTGCCCAGCACGACGCCGACGAGGATGGCGGGCGACTCCATCACGGCGAGGAAGGCGGACGCGAACGGCTCGAACGGCTCACCCACCGCGGTCAGGTAGTTGGTGGCGGCGATGAAGGTCACGGCGCTGACCGAGCCGTAGTGGGCGGCGATGGCCGCGGCGTCCACCGCCGGCAGCCGGCCGGCGAAACGCAGCACCGGGTAGGTCCAGAACGGGATGAGCGCGCCGAGGACCATCGCGGCCAGGCCCGGCAGCCAGACCCGGGCGAGGCCGGCCTCGGCGAGCGAGGCGCCGCCCTTCAGGCCGATGGCCACCAGCAGGTAGATCGTCAGTCCCGCGTAGAGCTGCTCCGGGAACTTGAGGTCGCTCTTCACCACCGCGGCGAACACGCCGAGGGCGAAGAAGAGGACGGCGGGCGTCAGGAGGTTGGCCCGGACGGCTTCGAGGAGGTCCATGGTGTCGGCTCGGACGCTGGGCCCGGGGACGGTCCGACGCCAGCCGGACTTGCGGCCTGCCGCCGGAGCCGGCGGACCTCCTCCTGGAGCGCCCCCAGCTGCGCCTCCAGCGCGGCCAGCGGGTCGCCGGCGGGCGCGGCCGCGGCGGGACCGCGCTCCATCTCCTCCTGCATCTCGGTCATGCTGTTCATGATCACGCCGATGAAGAGGTTGAGCACGATCATCGTGCCGAAGACGATGAAGCTGACGAAGTAGAGGGTGACCAGGACCGGCGAGGCGTGCTCGGTCGCGCGCAGGAAGAAGTCGCCCCAGTTGTCGAGGGTCACCACCCGGAAGAGGGTGAACAGCGCGGCCGGCAGCGAGCCGAAGTCCGCGTCGGACCGCCCGAAGAGGTGCACGCCCGCGACCGCGTAGATGTAGAACATCAGCCCGAGCAGCAGGCCGACGTAGCCCATCGAGGTCAGGCTCTTCAGCAGCGCGCCCACCAGCAGCTGGAGCCGCGGCAGCGCGTGGACGAGCCGGAGCAGCCGGAGGACCCGCGCCAGCCGCAGCACGGCGGCGAACGGCCCGGCGGCCGGCAGGAGGCAGAGCGCGACGATGGAGAAGTCGAAGACGTTCCACGGGTCGGCGAAATACCGCCACGGCCGCGGCGCGGCGGCCGTGAGCTTGAGCGCGATCTCGGCGACGAACACGACGAGCACCACGCGGTCGAGCGCGTGGAGCAGCGGGCCGTGGGCGGCGACCAGCGCGGCGCTCGTCTCCACGCCGGCGAGCACGCCGGCGAGGACGATGACGGCGACGACCGCGGCCTGGAACGACCGCGACCCGACGAGGCGGCGGGCGACGGCGACCATGGCGCGGTCAGGACTTGGGGGCGGCCGGCGGCGCCTCGCCCGGCTTGGCCGGCACGAGGAGCGAGAGCACGACCGAGGCGGTGATGATCGCGCCGATGATGCCGAGCGACCAGGTGATGGGGAACTTCCCGCCGAAGGCGTCGTTCAGCCAGACCATCTTGAGGCCGACGAAGATGAGCACGAGGCCGAGGCCGTACTTGAGGAGGCGGAACTTGTGCATCACCCCCGCGAGCATGAAGAACATGGCGCGCAGGCCGAGGATGGCGAAGACGTTCGAGGTGTAGACGATGAGCGGCTCCTTCGTCAGGGCGAAGATCGCCGGCACGCTGTCGACCGCGAAGACGATGTCCGTCAGCTCGATGAACACCAGGCAGACGAGCAGCGGCGTGGCGTGGAGCACGCCGTCCTTCCGCACGAGAAACTTCTGGCCGTCGAGCTGCGGCGTGACCGGCAGCAGCTTCCGGAGCAGGCGGATGATCGGGTTCTTCTCCGGCTCGATCGGCTTCTCGGGGGCGAAGAGGATCTTGAAGCCGGTCAGGATGAGGAAGCCGCCGAAGACCCAGATCACCCAGTGGAACTGCATCAGGATCGCGCCGAGGCTGATGAAGATGATGCGGAAGATGAGGGCGCCGAGGATGCCCCAGAACAGCACGCGGTGCTGGTACTTCGCGGGGATGTTGAAGTACGTGAAGACGACGACGAAGACGAAGATGTTGTCGACCGAGAGCGACTTCTCGACGACGTAGCCCGTCAGGTACTCGAGCCCGCTCTGCTTCGCCAGGGCCGCGTGGTCGAGGCCGACCAGACGCGGATCGAGCGGGAACTTGTGGAGCGCGTATTGGTAGAAGCCCCAGCCGAACAGGAGCGCCAGGCCGACCCACACGATGCTCCACGCCAGCGCCTCCTTGAATCCGACCTCATGGGCGTCGCGATGGAACACCCCGAGGTCGAGGGCGAGCACGCCCAGCACGAAAAGGGTGAAGCCGGCGTAGAACCACCAGTAGTCGGCGAAGGGGAAGAGCGTGACGTCTGTCGGCATGGGAAAGGCGGGGAGAATCCTTTTCGCCGCCCGGGGCGCAAGCGTCCTTTCGGTGGAATGCCCGGGGCTTGATTCCAGACCGGCGCTTGACCCGGCCTTCCGCCGGGGTTGGTTCGGCCCATGTCCGTCAACGTCGCCCACCTCGCCGTCGTCCATGTCGGGGTCACCTGCGCCCTCGCCGGCCTGATCTGGGTCGTGCAGCTCGCGGTCTACCCCCTCTTCGACGGGGTCGGCCGCGACGGCTTCGCCGCCTTCCACCGCCGCTACGTCCGCGGTGTCACGTTCGTCGTCGTCCCGCTGATGGGCGCCGAGGTCGTCACCGCCGCGCTCCTCGTCCTGCAGGGCGCCCGCGGCCCCCTCCTCCTCGGATCCTTCGTGCTCATCGCGACCGTCTGGCTCATCACCTTCCTCGTCGAAATGCCCCAGCACCGCCGCCTCGCCGCGGGCTTCGATCCCGAGGCCCACCGCATCCTCGTCTTCGCCAACTGGGCCCGCACGCTCGCCTGGACCGCCCGCGCCGCGATGGTCGGCGCCTGGCTCTTCACCCTGACCGGGGCGTGAGGCGGACGCGGGCGACGGTCACCCGCACGCCAGCACCAGCTTCCCGCACTGCTCCCCCGCCGCCATCCGGCGGAAGGCGGCGTCGGCGTCGGCCAGCGGGCGCACGGAATCCACCACGGGGACGAGCCGGTGCTCCGACACGAAGCGGAGCATCCCGGCGAAATCCGCCGGCGAGCCCATCGTCGTGCCGAGCACGCTGACCTGCCGGAAGAACGCCTTGCGCATCTCGAAGAGCTTCGGGTTCCCCGTCGTCGCGCCGAAGAAAACGATGCGCCCGCCCGGCGCCGCGAGGTCGACCAGCTTCGCGAACCCGTCGCCGCCCGCGCTGTCCACGATGACGTCGAACGCGCCCGCGGCCTTCGCCAGCCGCTCGGCCCAGTCGGCCTCGCGGTAGTTCGCCCCGTCGCGCGCCCCGAGGGCCTGCGCGCGGACGATCTTGTCGGCCGAGCCGGACGTCACCCAGACCGACGCCCCCGCCGCCACCGCGAACTGGAGCGCGAAGAGCGCCGCGCCGCCGCCGACGCCCGTCACGAGCACGCGCTCGCCGGCCTGGAGCCGCGCGCGGGTGAACACCGCCCGCCAGGCGGTCAGCCCCGCCAGCGGCAGGGCCGCGGCCTGCTCCCAGGACAGGTGCGCCGGGCGCGGCGCCAGTTGCGCCACGCCGATCGCGATCCGCTCGGCGCAGGTGCCGGGGTCGGGCAGTCCGAGGATGCGGAACTTCGGTCCCTGCGCCTTCGGGTCGTCGCCCCAGTCGAGCGCGGGATTGAGCACGACCTCGCGCCCGACCCAGGCGGCGTCGGCGGCATCGCCGACCGATTCGACGACGCCCGCGCCGTCGTAACCGGGGATGAGCGGCAGCGCGATGCCGGGATACAGGCCCTGCTGGATCCAGACGTCGCGATGGTTGAGCGCCGCCGCCCGCAGGCGAACGACGGCCTGACCGGGAAGGGCGACGGGGTCGGACGCCTCGCCGACGACGACAGGTTGGCGGAGGGCGGTGATGCGCGCGGCCTGCATGGCCGGCGAACGTAGGCCGCAGGACGCGCGGAGGCAAACCGGGCCGCCGACCAGGGCCGGAGGAAAAATGCTGCGGACCCCGATGAGGACGCCCACTGCCGGGAAAATCCCCGACCGGGCTCCGCGAACCCGGCTACAGAAGAGCCGAAACCAGAATCAGCAATTGAAACCACGGATTTCACGGATGGCACGGATGGGAGACGGCCTGTTTCCCTGCGTTGTGGCACCCGGCAGGAGAGTCTATCCGTGATCGGTGTGGCTCCGAAGCGCCTCTATCCGTGCAATCCGTGGTGATTTCTTCTGCGGAATTCAGGCTCAATCCACCCTAGTGCTTCTCGCCGGGGTAGAGCGCCCCGTCGATGACCGTGCCGGTGCAGTGCGTCGCGTACTCGAAGGGGTCGCCGTCGAAGAGCGCGAGGTCGGCGTCCTTGCCCGGCGCGAGCGAGCCGGTGCGGCCGTCGATCCCGAGGATGCGCGCGGCGTCGAGCGTCACCGCGGCCAGCGCGGCGTCGAAGCCGAGTCCCTTGCCGGCGGCGACCGCGGCCTCGAAGAGGACCACCCGCGACTTCGGCACGTAGCTCTCGTAGCCGCTCTGCAGCGCGAAGGGGATGCCGGCGTCGCGCAACCTCTTGCCCGTGTCCATCGCGAGGTTGACCGTGTCCTCGTTGGCCCGCGCCATCGTCGGGTGGAGGATGACCGGGAAGCCGCTCGCCTTGATCTCGGCGAGCACGACCGGGGCGTCGGCGCAGCCGTCGAGCACGACCTTGAGCCCGAACTCGCGGGCGAGCCGGAGGGCGGCGAGGATGTCGTGCTGGCGGTGGGCGGTGATGAGGAGCGGCTGCGTGCCGTCGAGCGCGCGCAGGAGCGTCTCGAGCCGGAGGTCGCGGGCCGGGCGCTTCGTCTCGTCGGGATTCGCCAGCCTGCGGCCGTACTCCTGCGCCTTGATCAGCTCGGCGCGCAGCATGGCGACGGCCTTGGCCCGGGTGCCCGGGGCCTTGGCCGCCTCGCGGGAGACGCCGCTGCCGCCGAGCGAGACGACGGTGAAGGCGGCGGGCTTGACGACGTCCTGCTCGACCGAGCGTCCGGCCGTCTTCACCACCATCGTCTGGCCGGGGACGAGCGTCCCGGGCGCGTGGCCGGTGTTCACGGTCGTGACGCCGAAGCCGCGGAGCCAGGCGACGAGCGGGTCCTCGGCGTTGTAGGCGTCGATCGCGCGCAGCTCCGGCTGGATCGCGCCGGAACGCTCGAGCATGTCCTGGTCGTGCGGCTGGTTGAGCAGCCCGGAGAGCCCGGTGGTGGCGCGGGCGTCGATCAGGCCGGGGGTGACGACGGCCGCGCGCACGACGCGGTGGTCGGCGGTGTAGGCCATGTCCTTCGCCGGGCCGACGTAGGCGATCTTGCCGTCGCGGCCGACGAGGACGAGCCCGTCGCGGATCGGGGCGCCGGCGGCGGTGTGGAGCGTGTCGGCGTGGACCGCGAGCGGCATCGGGGCCTCGGCATCTGCGGCGCGGGCGGGCACGGGTGCGGTGAGCACGAACCCGAGAGAAAGAGAAAGAGGAAGAGAAAGATTCATTGGGCACCCCCGAAGAGCTGGGCGTTGGCGGCGGAGATCAGGTCCCACGCGTTGCCGTAGCAGCAGAGCGGGACGCGGCGCGGGTCGCCCGCACCCGGGCCGCCGAGCGCGTAGAGGCGGTCCTGCGGTTCCGCGAGGTCGAAGACCTTGCGGCCCTCGACCCAGGTCTGCTCGACCTGCGTGTAGACGCTCAGCGGATCCCCGTTGAGCACGAGGAAGTCGGCGTCCTTGCCCGCCTCGAGCGTGCCGACGCGGGCTTCCAGCCCGAGCAGCTGGGCGTTGGCGACGGTGACGGCGCGGAGGGCGGCGGCACGCGACATCCCGCCGCGCACGGCCAGTCCGGCCATGCGGAGGAAGTGGCGCGAGTCGGTCACGCCGTCGTCGGTGTGCAGGCCGACGAGCGCGCCGGCCTTCTCCAGCGCGGCGCCGTTGGCGAAGCTGATCTCCTTCGTCTCCAGCTTCCCGCCCGGGGAATCGACGAGGATGATCGACGACCCCACGCCGGCGCGGGCGATCTCGTCCGCGACCTTCCAGGCCTCGCTCACGTGGTGGAGCACGACCTTGAAGCCGAACTCCTCGCGCAGCCGGAGCACGGTGAGGATGTCGTCGTGACGGTGGGTGTGGTGCTGCACCACGCGCTTCCCGTCGAGGACCTCGACCAGCATCTCGAGCGCGAGGTCGCGCGGCGGCAGCTTGTCCGGGTCGCCCTTCGCCCGCTCGACCCTGGCCTTGTACTCGCGGGCCTTGATGAACTGCTCGCGCACGAGCGCGGCGGACTTGGCGCGGGTGCCGGGAAAGTTGCCCGTGGCGCGGAGGGAGTTGGTGCCGTTGGCCATCTTCAGGCCGCCGGCGAAGGAGCCGTCGGGCAGGCGGATGAGGAGGTCGTCGATCACCCGGCCCTCGCGGAGCTTGAGGTAGAGCGTCTGCCCGCTGATGAGGTGGCCGGAGCCGGGCATGACGTTGACCGTCGTGATGCCGCCGGCCTGCGCCTTCTGCAGCGAGTCGTCGCCCACGTCGAGGGAGTCGAGCACGCGCACGTCGGGCTGGATCGGGTTCGAGCCGTCCGCCCCGGCCGTGCCGCCGATGTGGCTGTGCGAGTCGACGAGCCCGGGCATGAGCACCTTGCCGCGCACGTCGCGGACCTCCGCGCCGGCGGGGACGGCGACGCGGCCGGCCGGGCCGACGGCGGCGATCCGGCCACCTTGGACGACGAGCACGCCATCCTCGATCGGTTCGCCGGCGATGGGGATCAGGCGGGCGCCGGTGAAGGCGATCGGGCGCTCCTGCGCCCCGGCACCCGCGGCCGCGCCCAGCAGGGCGGCGGCGACCAGGAGGGGTAGTCTCACCATAGGCCGGCGAGGCTAGGAGCCGCCGACCGGCCGGCAAACGGTATTATCCCCCAACCGCGGGAGAGCGATTCGTCCTCACTCCGAGACAAGCACGCGGTAGCGCCAGGCCTTGAGGTCGAGGGGGACGAGCGGGCCGAGCTTCAAGGTCTCGCCGGTGAACGCGTCGCGCCAGGTGCCCGCGAGCGCGGGGTCGAAGAGGTCGGCCTTCGTGTCCTTCGCGGTCAGGTTCATCCAGCCGACGACCTTCCGCCCGCCCGCCTCGCGCAGCACGGCGTAGACCGCGGCATTGTCCGTCGTGTCGAGCCGGCGCTGGGCCGCGCCCGTGTGGAGGGCAGGGTTCGTCCGGCGGAGCTTCGTCAGGACCTGGTAGAGCTTGGTCGTCGGGTGCGTCCCCTGCGGCCAGACGATCGGGTCGCGCTCGAAGAACTCGAGCCGCCGGTCGAGCCCGGCCTCCTGGCCGTTGTAGATCATCGGCACGCCGTCGAGGAGGAAGCTGAGCACGGCGAAGGGCGCGAAGCCCATCCCCATGCGCTCGAACTCGGTGCCGGCCCAGCTGTTCTCGTCGTGGCTGCTGGTGAACACCATCAGCGCCGAGCCGCGCGGGAAATGGGCGCGGAACTTGGCCAGCGCCTCGTCGATCCCCGAGGCTGTCTTCCGGCCCTGCGCGACGCTGTTCATCGCGTGGTGCAGGTCGAAGCCGTACGAGACGTTGAAGGACGCCACCTGCTGCTGCGGCAGCTCCGCTTCGGCGAGGAAGAACACGTCGGGCTTCACCGCGCGCACGCGCTTGACCTTCTCGTCCCAGAAACTCGTCGGCAGGCCCCACGCGACGTCGCAGCGGAAGCCGTCCACGCCGAACTTGGTGATCCAGTGGAGCAGGACGTCGGTCTGGTACTCGAGCAGCCCCTTGGCGCTGAAGTCGAACTGCACCACGTCCGTCCAGTCGGTGCCGTGCGGGGGCGTCAGGTCGCCCTTGTGGTCGCGCCAGAAGAAGTGCGGGTGCGTCTTGGTCAGCGGGTTGTCGGGCGAGACGTGGTTCGGCACCCAGTCGAGGATGACCTTCAGGCCGCGGGCGTGGGCGCCGGCGACGAATTCGCGGAAGTCCTCCTCGGTGCCGAACTCGGGGTTCACCGCGAGGTAGTCCTTGATCGCGTAGTACGACCCGAGCGGGCCCTTGCGGTGGAGCTCGCCGATCGGGTGGATCGGCATCAGCCAGAGGATGTCCACCCCGAGGGCCTGGATGCGGTCGAGGTCGGCCGTGACCGCGTCGAAATTGCCCGCGGCGGAGTATTGGCGGACATTGATCTCGTAGATGGTGCTGCCGCGCGCCCAGGCGGGCAGGCCGACGGCGGGATGGTGCGCGCTGGGGATGGCCTTCTCACGCTCCGGCGCGGGCGCGGCGAGGAGGAGGGCGGGGACCAGGAGCAGGCAGGCAAGCAGGCGGGGGGCTTTCATGGGGACGGGAAAGGGTGCCGCCGAACCTATCCCGCCTCCCCGCCCGGCCCAGCGGCGACCACCGGACAGAGCCGGAAAATGCCGGAGAATTCCTAGGCTCCGGGACCGCCGCGGGATCCGGGAAGGTCCGTCGGGACGCCCTTGGCGGCGCAGCCGCCGCAACCCCCGCTCTGCCTCGGCCGCAGCCAGGTCCAGAGCAGGTAGGCGAGCGCGAGGCCGGCGAGGCCGAGGGCGAGGAGGGTCTGGTGAGATGGGTTCAACTGGGGAGGATCCTCGGACGCACAGAGGTCATCAGAATCCCAGCGCCCGGCCGGCCTGATGCACGACGAGGCAGACGAGCCACGCCGTGCCGGTGAGGTAGGCGAGCTGGAAGAGCGGCCAGCGCCACGAGGCGGTCTCGCGCTTCACCACCGCGAGCGTGGCCATGCACTGCATGGCGAAGACGTAGAACACCATCAGCGTGAAGCAGACGAGCGGCGTGAACAGCGGCGCGCCGTCCGGCCAGCGCGCGGCGGCCAGCGCCTCCCGCAGCGGCGCGGTGTCCTCGTCGTCCCCGCCTTCCACGCCGAAGATGACGCCCATCGAGCTGACGAACACCTCGCGCGCGGCGAACGAGGTGATGAGGCCGATGCCGATCCGCCAGTCGAAGCCGAGCGGTTCGATCGCGGGCTCGAGCAGGTGCCCGGCGCGTCCGGCGAGGCTGTGGGCGATCTGCGCGGTCGGGGTCGCCTCCGGGTCCGGGTGCTTCGGGTAGGTGGTCAGCGCCCAGAGGACGATGGAGATGGCGAGGATGATGGTGCCGGCGTTCTTCAGGAACAGCCAGCCGCGCTCGACCATGTGCCGGAGGATCTCGCGCCAGCGCGGCGGCTGGTAGGCGGGCAGCTCCATGATCATGTGCGGCGAGCCGCCGCGCACGAGCGTGCGCTTGAAGAGCCAGGCGAAGCCGAACGCGCCGCCCGTGCCGAGGGCGTACATCAGGAGCATCAGGCCGGCCTTCTGCGCCGCCGGCGCCGCCTCGCCGGGCAGGAGCATCGCGATCATCAGGAGATAGACCGGCAGGCGCGCCGAGCAGCTCATCAGGGGCAGGACGAGGATGGTGACGAGCCGGTCGCGCGCGTTCTCGATCGTGCGCGTCGCCATGATGCCGGGGATGGCGCAGGCGTAGCCGCTGAGCAGCGGGATGAAGGAGCGGCCGTTCAGGCCCACCCGGCTCATCGGCCGGTCCATCAGGAACGCCGCCCGCGCCATGTAGCCCGTGCTCTCGAGCAGGCCGACGAAGAGGAAGAGGATGAGGATCTGCGGCAGGAAGATGACCACGCCGCCGACGCCGGCGATGACGCCGTCCGTCACGAGGTCGCGCAGGTCGCCCGGCGCCATCGCATCCTTCACCCGGTCGCCGAGGGCCGCCACGCCCGCGTCGATCGCGTTCATCGGGACCTCGGCGAGCGAGAAGATGGAGAAGAACATCGCCGCCATCAGGCCCGCGAAGACGAACCAGCCCCAGACCGGGTGGCAGGCCACCGCGTCGAGCCGGTCGGTGACGTTCGCCGGCGGCGCGCCGCTGCGGCGGACGACGTCGGCGGCGAGGATCGCGATGGCGTCGTAGCGGCTGCGGACGAGCACGCCGGACCAGTCGGTGCCCTCCTTCGCGCCGCGTTCGCGCCATTGGGCGACGAGCGCCTCCGTCGCCGGCGAGAGCGGCCGCGAGCCGGGCACCTGCACCGGGTCGAAATCGGTCAGGAGCAGCAGCGCCTCGGCCCGCGCGACGAGCGGCGCGCGGCCCTCGTCCCGCTGGAGCCGCGCCTGCAGCTCGGCCACGGCCGGGGCGACCGGGCCGGGCACCTCCCAACGGTGGCGGGCGAGCGGGAGCTCGGCGCGGCTCATCGCCAGCCTCAGCTCGATCAGGCCGCGGCCGTGCACCGCCTCGCAGGCGATGACCGGCACGCCCAGCGCCCGCTCCAGCGCGCGCGCGTCCACGCGCAGGCCGGCCGCGGCCGCCATGTCCATCATGTTCAGGACCACGATCACCGGCCGGCCGAGGTCGAGCACCTGGTGGACGAGGTAGAGGTTCCGCTCGAGGTTCGCGGCGTCCACCACGCAGATGATCCGGTCCGGCTGCGGCGTGTCGTCGCGCCGGCCGAGCAGCACGTCGCGCAGCACCGCCTCGTCCGGCGACCGCGCGGCCAGCGAGTAGGCGCCCGGCAGGTCGATGACCTGGAGCGCCCGGCCGTGCTGCGAATAGACCGTGCCGATCTTCTTCTCGATCGTGACGCCGGGATAGTTGCCGACCTTCTGGCGCAGGCCGGTCAGGGCGTTGAAGAGCGTCGTCTTCCCGCAGTTCGGGTTGCCGACCATCGCGTAGACGGGCGGACGCTCCGCCTCCGCCGGACGCCGGGCGTCCGGCAACGTGATGTGGGCCGGCAGCTTCATCCGGGCCGCGCGCGGTCGCGCGTTCAGCGGGCTCCGGCCGGCAGGGGCTCGACCCAGATGCTCATCGCCGCGCTGTGGTTCAGCGCGATCCGCGTGCCGTTGATCAGGCAGAGGCTCGTGACGGAGCCGGAGAGCTTCGTGACCAGCGCCGCCTCGCCGAAGCCCATCTCGCGCAGGCGTTGCCGGAAACCGTGGTCGCCGTGCAGGCGGCAGACCCGTCCCGTGGCTCCAGCAGGCAGCTGGCAGAGCGGCGACAAGGTCGTGGAGAGCGCGGACATCCTGCGCGCGAGCCAACGCGACTGAGACCGAGTTGCAAGCCCCGGCTTTGGAGGCTCTCGCCCTCCAAAACGCCAAACTCCAAGATCCAACTCAATCTCCACCAATGACCTATAACCCATCACCCCTCACCCACCTCTCACTCACCCCCGCAATTCCCGCCAATCCCTCGCCAACAAACGCGCGCTCCAATCCGCCACCCTAGGCGCTCTCCGCGGCCTCCGGTGAGATTCCAGTCCCCCGCACTTCCTCTTTGCCGCGCCACCCGAAAACCGGTGCGCTCCGCCCGCGCCATGCAGCTCCGCCTCCGCCCGCACACGCTCCAGCTCCGCCACGCCTTCGGCATCGCGTCGAACACCCGCACCTCGACCCCCGCGCTGCTCGTCGAGTTCGAGCACGAGGGCACCGTCGGCTACGGCGAGGCCTCGATGCCGCCCTACCTCGGCGAGACGCCCGAGTCCGCGGCGGCCTTCCTCGGACGCGTGGACCTCGCGCGTTTCCCCGACCCCTTCCTGCTCGAGGAGATCCTGCCCGCGGTGGACGCCCTCGCGCCCGGCAACGCCGCCGCCAAGGCCGCGCTCGACCTCGCGCTCCACGACTGGGTCGGCAAACGGCTCGGCGCACCCTGGCACCGCATCTGGGGCCTCGACCCCGCGCGCGCGCCGCACACGTCGTTCACCATCGGCATCGACACGCCCGAGGTCGTGCGCGCCAAGACCCGCGAGGCGGAGGGCTACCGCATCCTCAAGGTGAAGCTCGGCCGCGACGCCGCCACCGACCGGCAGCTGGTCGAGGCGATCCGCGACGTGTCCGCCACGCCGCTGACGGTGGACGCGAACCAGGGCTGGACCGACCGCGAGGAGGCGCTGCGGATGATCGAGTGGCTCGCCGGCCGCAACGTGCTCTTCATCGAGCAGCCCCTGCCCAAGGCCGCCCTCGACGACACCGCTTGGCTGCGCGCCCGCAGCCCCCTGCCCCTCGTCGCCGACGAGAGCGTCCAGCGCCTCGCCGACGTGCCGCGCCTCGCCGGGGTCTTCGACGGCATCAACATCAAGCTGATGAAGTGCACCGGCCTCCGCGAGGCGCACCGCATGGTCGCCGTCGCGCGCGGCCTCGGGCTCAAGGTCATGCTCGGCTGCATGACCGAGACCTCCTGCGCCATCTCCGCCGCCGCCCAGCTCTCCCCGCTCGTGGACTGGGCCGACCTCGACGGCGCCCTGCTGATCAAGGACGACCCCTTCGACGGCGCCCGCCTCGTCGACGGCCGCATCGTCCCCACCGACCGCCCCGGCCTCGGCGCATCGCCGCGCACCGGGTAGCCGGCGCTCTCCGAGCGCCGGGGATCGGGAAAGAGCGATGGGCGTGGTGCCGCGCGCGTCCCGTTCTCGGAGAGGCCGGGCTACCCGGATGGCGAATCGCCGGACCCGAGAAAGAGAACGAGAAAGAGGAAAGAGAAAGATCACGGAACGGTTTCCGGCCCTGCGCCTAGACCTTCCTTCCTGATTTCCTGATTCCCACATTGTCCGTTGTCTCCCCCGCGCCTGACCGCCAGCCTGCCTCGATGCACCTCCCGCCCGGCCGCGCGTCATTCGCCGCCGCGCTTTGCGCCGGCCTCCTCCCCCTCGCCGCACAGGAGCCGGTCAACCGCACGCCGATCGCGCTGCCTGACTACAACGTCTACGCCGCGCGCGACCTGCCCCCGCCGGAGGCGTGGCGCTACACCCAGATCGAGGGCTTCGAGGTCCTCTCCAGCGCGTCGGAGACGACGACGCGCGGGCTGGCCGACGGACTCCGCCGCTTCGCCTACGCGCTCAACCTCGTCTGGCCCGGCATGCGTCCCGCGCTCGCCGCGCCGGGCGTGATCGTGGTCTGCGGCGAGACCGGGCAGTTCGGCCGCTTCCTGCCCGCGGCCGCCGACCGCGCGACGCCGCCGCTCGTCGTCCGCCTCCGCGGACCCGAGCTCACCGCGCTCGTCGTGGACGAGCGCACGAAGGTCCTCGAATCCGACGACCCCGCCGCCGCCGAAGGCGGCGTCGGCCGGGACACGGGCCGGCGCGTGGACACGGGCGAGGTCGTGCGCGAGGCCTACGTGGACCTCATCCTCTCCGGTCTCCAGCCCC
>JACCDO010794964.1_pt1 | contig 19468 bp, 20 predicted proteins | sample 7446101 | NCBI WGS metagenome assembly JACCDO01 (sample SAMN15323440, study PRJNA562643) | freshwater metagenome | isolation source: river surface water | place: USA:Blue River Watershed | collected 2017-08-16 | reverse complement strand
TGAATTTCAATAATATTACATGAAAACACGCAAACAAATATATATTTTAAGTCTTCGACTATTATCGATATATAATTAAGCGTAGTTGTGTATGGCAATATACTAAATAAAAAAAAATTATTTATGGAGCCAAAAAAGTATAACAAAAATGTGCGATGGTCTAACATTTTTTTCATTTTCCATTCAAAAATGAATTTTATTGATTTTCAATAATGTTAGCATTTTACTTTTAATGACATATAGATAATAAATTATAAACAATTATGTAAAATAATTTAAAATTTAAGGTAATAATTTTATTGAGGTTTATCTGATTTTTAAAAATACTTAGAAACTAAAGAAAATATCAAAAACTTAAGAAAAATCCAGAAATTCAATTAAGAGATAACTAAAAAAAACAATTTAAGAGACAATAATGAAAAACAAACTTTTAAAAAATCCTTATTTTCAAAAAAGTAGAGAAAGTTAACGTTTTTTAGACAAAGTTAACTTTTTTATCGTAAAGGTATACACTAAAACTAAACCAACTTATTGATACTAAAATTAAAATAAATAATACTGAATCTTAAATTTAAGATAATAAAATTTAGCAGGTTAATTTTTTTAAATTATCAAATATAATAAATTTATAAGTTAATCAATTTGGATATCTTACCAAATTATCAATAAAATTATAAAAAAGTTTTTGAATTATGAATTTAAATGATATTATATAAAACACGCAAACAAATATATATTTTAAGTCTTCGACTATTATCGATATATAATTAAGCGTAGTTATGTATGGGAAATATATCGATAGTTGATAATTATAATACTTTATAAAAAAATATATAAAACTTAAGAAAAATCCATAAATTTAATTAAGAGGTAACTTAAAAATCAACTCCAAAGACAATCATGAAAAATCATTTTATAAAAAATCCTTATTTTCAAAAAAGTAGAGAAAGTTAACGGTTTTTAGAGAAAGTTAACTTTTTTATCGTAATGGTATACATTAAAACTAAACCATATCATTGATAATAAATAAAAAAATAATTAATTCAATAAGTTAAAATTAAGATAATAAAATTTAGCAGGTTGATTTTTTAAATAATAAAATATAATAAATTTATAAGTTAATCATTTTGGATATCTTATCAAATTATCAATAAAATTATAAAAAAGTTTTTGAATTATGAATTTCAATAATATTACATGAAAACACACAAACAAATATATATATTAAGTCTTCAACTATTATAGATATATAATTAAGCGTAGTTGTGTATGTCAATATACTAAGTGAAAAAATATTATTTACGGAGCCAAAAAAGTATAACAAAAATGTGCGATGGTCTAACATTTTTTTGGATCACGGTTCTTAAAAGTATCATATTTTATTATAATTATAATTATTATCATTCTTTAATAAAAAAATAATTAAAACCCGTGTATTTTGGTTTGATAAATTAGTAGGTATAATATTATAAAATTTAGAGAAAGTATACATTTTTAGAGAGAAAGTATACATTTTTAAGAGAAAGTATACATTTTTACAATAAATAATTAAAGATATATTATGTATATAACTATTAATCTATGTATGATTGCAAAAGATGTGGAAAAAAAATTGTAAATAAATATTATTTAATAAAACATTTAAATTTAAAAAAGAAATGTTTGGAAATCCACTCAAATATATCAACAGAAGATTATATTAAAGAAATTGAAAGTTTAAATTCTGTAATTGATATTAGTGGAACAAAATTTTATATTTGCAAAATATGTAAAACCAAATTTAAAAGTAAATCATCAAAAAGTAGACACCAAACATTATGCGAAGAAAAATATAAAATATTATCACAAAATAAAGATGTATCGTCTAATGCAAATACAATTATAAATAATACAATTAATAATAATACTACAAATATGACAAATAAAGGACTAATTATAAATGTTAATACTGAAATTGATGATACAGTATTAGATATTATTAATGAATTTATTACCGAACATAGACTAATTAATCAGATGGTATCTTTTCCATCATATTCAATTGAACATTTATTTGAAAATGATTTTGAATGTTTAAAAAATAATATAATTAAATGTAAAAAGGAGGAAAAAGACCCTAAAAATAGTTTTAAAGATGATTATAATTTTGCATTAAATCTTTTTATTGATATATTTAAATCAAACGACTATCGTACTATGAATACTTTTATTAAAGAAGTAAACGATAATGTAGCTTATTGTTATTTAGATTCAAAATTTTATTCAATTAGTACTGAGAAGCTATTTGAAATATTTTTTCATCATTTACACGATTTATTAAAAAAAGTAATTAAAATAAAAGATACATATAATGGTTTTAATAAAGCTGACTCAGAATATATAAATTGTAGTCTTGAATATTTTAATAAATATTTAAAAACCACTGATAAAACAGAATTTAAAAAAGAAATATTAAATTGCATGTATTATAATAAATGTATGTTAACTGATTTATTAAATTCTGCAAGTCCAATTGAAAAATTTAAAGATACGGGAGAAATTTTAACTATTAATAGTAATTTAGTAAATAATATTAGAGAAAAAAAAGGATTACCTATACACGATTACAAAATAAATTTAATACCATTAGATGTAAATAATAACGAGATTAAATATAGAGATAGTAAAAAAATTATTATATCAACTAAATATACTAATAATATTGAAATAGATATTGAAAGATCACCTACACGGGTGTCGCCGGGTGGTGCATTATTATATAGAACCGTTTTTTTAGATATACCAATATGGTATGACCCGGTTAAAGAAGTTGGGTTTATAGATATAAATACTAGAAAAACTGGTAATCAACCATTGATACCAAAAGATAAATTATTAGATAAAGTATATAAAATTATTAATATTTCAAATTGCATAAATGATGACCAGGATGGTAATTATGATATAATATAATTTGTTATAAATTTTATTTTAAGGTATCAACTATGACGATAAAGATACATATTTTAGTGTATGGTTTAAATAATTAGTTATAATAATATATTTTTTATAACCAATTATCTTTTATACAAATCCAATGCTTTTAACCTTTGTTCAGAATGAGATACTACCGGTTTTACATATTTGATTTGTGGATATTTTTTATATTCAGTTTCCCAATTAGATAGGTCTTTCATAGGAACATCTTTTAATTCTGGTAACCATTTTTTTGTATATTCACCTTTTGGGTCAAGACGAAGCATCATCGTATATGGATTAAATATACGGAAATAGGGTTGAGAATCAGTTCCAGTTGATGCACTCCATTGCCATCCACCATTATTATTTGCAGGGTCGTAATCGACTAGCTTAGTTGCAAAATATTTTTCACCCCATCTCCAATCGATTAATAAGTCCTTTGTTAAGAACATAGAAACAACCATTCTTAAACGATTATGCATAAAACCCGTCTCATTCAATTCTCTCATTCCAGCATCTACGAATGGACACCCAGTATTACCAGTTTTCCATAATTCAAACCACTCTTTATTGTTATCCCATTTGAGTGATGCATAATGTTCTTTAAATGCCGAACCGAATACGTGTGGAAAGTTATAGGCAATATTGTAATAGAATTCACGCCAATAAATCTGCTTAAAGAGACCATTCGATTTACCGAGTTTAGATACGATAGCTTCTTTAAATTCACGAATACTAACACAACCGAATTTAAGATAGGCGGATAACATTGTATTTTTTAAAAATGGTGAATCTCTATCCGTATCGTAGTTTTTAAAAGCGTCAAGATGATTGAGAATCTTTAATCCATTAGTTCTACCACCTCTTACCGCAACATTATTATTTGGGATATATAGTTTATTCAAATCCTTTAATTTTAATCCATCCTTCATCGGTTTTTCGAAAGTGATTCCTGATGGTAAAGAAGCTGGTTTAGGCGTTTCAATAGCAGATGCTGTATTAAAATAAGGCGTATATACTTTATAAATTTCATTTGATTTAGTTTTAACGCTAGAAAGAGGTAAAATAGTGGTATCACTAGATATGATACATTCAACATTATTATTTTTACACCATTGTTCAATAAGATTATCTCTATCTTTACTGTATGGAGTAACATCCATATTGAATGCAAGATATTTGAAAGGGCGTTTTTTATGAATTTTAGTAAGTACATCGGTAGGGTTGCCGTGCATAAATGATATTCCAGAATTATGCTTATTTTTAAGGTCTTCGTCAAGTTCAAGTAAACTCTCAATCATAAACTGTACACAATTATCACTAAAATAAGGATTATTATTTCTATCAATCTGTTTAGGGTCAAATATAAAAATCGGCGAGATGTGTTTGGTAACTTCACTCAATTTGTTTAAACCGATATTATCATATAAACGGTAATCTCTTCTGAAAATAAAAATACCATAATCCATTTAGAATAAATTAATATAATATTTTTTATAAGATTGTTTTATATAAAAACGAATGAATTGAATTTATACAAAATTTATACAAGACAAAATCAAAAATATATTTTTATAGGTTTATTTTATATAATGAGTATTAGTGGAATTATAAATTTCTTTGTTTCATTATTTGTATTTTTTATTGTTTTAATAATAATATTCATATATCGAAATGAAATAAAAGGGCTATTCGAATATATAATAAGTGGTATATCATCATTGTTAAATATAACATATAGTAATTCAAGTGAGTTATTATTCTTTTTTGGTTTATTATTATTTGGGGTATTAATAGTTAAAATAAAAGATGGATTAGGTGGTTTCGAAACATTTATAAGTAAGTTAACATACATTAATCGTTTAAATTATAAAGATAAGGAAGAATTGATGGAGTCCGAACATTTTAATAAATACATCGATTCAGTACATATGAATATGTATGCAGTAAAGGTACCTAATTATAAAAATAATTTTAAAAAAGAGTATGGCGATATGTTAGCAGTGGTACCAGATGAATATTTAGATACATTAGATAAAGAGGTAGAAATTGCAAGTGATTTAATATCGAAATCGGATATAAAAGTATTGGATGATAAAGATTGGAATATGTTGGTATCTAGAAAGGGTTTAGAGATGGATATGCCATTTACTTTAGATAAATTTATAATAATACCAATAGATACATTGCAGTTTTATAATGCAAAGTATATGGTAAAAAACAAGCCAAACAAAAAGGGGGACAAAAACTTCTATAATGCATTTACAAAGACATTAATACATGAGAAGATACACGTATTGCAGCGTAAATACCAAGATAAGTTCAATGAATTTTATAAAAAAGAGTATAAATTCGTAGATGTATATCCAAAACAATCGTATGATATACCAGAAGAATTAAGAAAGGTTTATATGACAAATCCGGACAGTAATTTTGATGTGTGGACATATAAATATAATTCAAATAAATATTTGCCATTGATAACTGTCACAAATGGGTTATTGACTGAGATAGGTTTTAATATAAATAATTACAATGATGTTATAGAGTTAAAGAAGGTTAAAATAGATGAAGATTTATTGCAACCATTTTATTCTCAATATCATCCAAATGAAATATTTGCGTGTGACTTAACGGAACAAATAGCGAATGATAATATAAAAGATGAATATAAAGAATTTTTGAATTCACTTATCTAAAAATATTATAATATTATTTAATAAACAAGATGAATTTATTGAATAATAATTATTGTTCTTTTAATCATAGTGAAAACTTTGTATGTTTCGGTACAAAGTTAGGTTTCTATGTATTTTTAATTAATCCTTTCCGTAAAATAATTTTTAGAGATATAGAGGGTGGGGTGTCGCTAATAAAGATGTTATATGAGACGAATATATTTTTATTTGTTGGTTTATCGGAGGGAGGTCTATATCCAAATAATAAGTTGATAGTATGGGATGATAATAAAAAGATAGTAATATCGGAAATTCAATATTCAAATCAGATTATAAACATAGATTTAACAAGAAATCATATCATAGTTTGTACAAAGGATAAGATATTTATATATCATTTTGATACATTAACATTAATAAACTCAATAGATACAGTAAGTAATCCAAAGGGGTTAATGGCGATAGGACCATCTGAAAAAGAGTTTATCGTATATCCATCGTCGAATATTGGTTATGTGGAGATATGTAATTTTACAAAATCGGTTGATTCGTTGAACAGTCGTCAATCGTTTCAAGCGCATCAGAATAACATAGATAATATTTATGTGAATCATTCGGGTGAATACATAGTAACATCATCGGAGAAAGGTACGTTAATAAGAATATTTAATGCAAAAACCTTCGAGAAAGTGAAGGAGTTTAGAAGGGGGTCGGACTCGACATTAATTAAAAATATAAATATGAGCCATAATCTATCGATGTTATTAGTATCATCAGATAAGGGGACAATTCATTTATTTAATACGAATTTGAATCCGAATTTAGAATTAAAAAATAAAACATTTGATAATTTTGCAGTATCATATATTAAATTTGCATTACCAGATTATTTTAATTCAGAGTGGAGTTTTGCTCAATTTCATTTAAAGAATATAATAACGTGCTCTTGTTTTGATAAGGAATCATATCGTTTATATTCATTTGGGAATGATGGACAGTACTACATTTTAAATTTCGAGGATGTGAATAAACCAGTAATAGAGAAAAATATAAAGTTTATATCAGATGATAATGACCCATTTAATGATAGAAATAATACAATAAAATAATATTTAAAATCAATTTGTAAAAAGATAATAATGGATAATCAAAATCAATTATTTGAAATAAAAGACAATACAGGATTTAATTTTATAATAGTAAGGTTTAATAAATCAAGATTTATAAAGTTATCAAAGTACTTTATAGACTATTCTATTTATAATAGTATTAATAAATTAAATAAGTTGGTAATAGATGCAAAGTTAATGAATAATAGTTTGCCTTTATATTTTTATGGAGGTAAAATAATGAAAGATAATGCCGAAATAGATTGTTTAAATAAGGCCATAGTATGTATATCAATATCAATAAGTGATGACGGAAACTCAGGTTTTAATAATTCATTTGAATCAATGTCTCAATTAATATCAGGTAATCCAAATATATCATTTAGTCAGGTTATAAGTACATTATTACCAAATAGCAATATTAATTTTCAATCAAATATATTTAATCAAATGTTAAATATGCCAATAAATCAATTGGGTCAAAATGATATACAAAACTCAGTAATACCGGATTTAAATCAATTAATATCAGAAATAAATATGGACGAAAACAATGAAGAAACCAATGAATTAATGAATGAAAATGTAGAAATAAATTTAGATATACCAATACAAATTCCATTAGAGCAGGTAATACCAGTTAATTTATCGAGTGAAGAATCAATAATAAATAATTTAAATAGTTTATATCCAGAACAGTATTCAATAATGTTATCGATGGGGTTTAATGATGCAAGCAGAATTTATCAAGTATTAGTATTATCTCAAGGAAATATAGATTTTGCGATAAATATGTACTTAAATAATTAAATTATTATTTAAAGTTTTTGGTAATAATAATATAATTATTGTGATGAATATATTAAATGTTTTAGATGCGATAGGTTATAATTTCAATAATTTAAGATTTTATGGAAAAATATTTATATTGATGAATTTGATATTCTTTTTTATAAAATTGTTTTTAATTATGATAACAGAATTCAGTAGTTCAAGTTTTGCATTAGGATTTTTCTTATCAAGAATGATAAAAGACTTTGATTTACACGATTTTGTATATAATTTATATAATAGTTATTTAGAAGATTATGTAGTTAGCGCTAACACAAAATCAGCACAATTTACTGAATTAATAACTTCGAAAGAATTCAAAGAAAATGTAAGAAAGAGGTATGATGAAACCATAAATTTAATATTGCTAAATACAAATAAATTAGTAAAGTTACAAGAAGTATATAACAAGAAACAAGATAATTCTGACCAAAACAACGCAACTGAACAAGTTCAAACAGATGATATCCAGAATATAAAAAAACAAGAAGAACAAAAACAAGATACAGATAACGTAGAATCATTACAATCTATTGAAGAAGTAGAACAAAAAACAGTATCAGAAGAAGATATAAATCAAGTTGTAGAAAAGATGGTAGAACAATTGGACCAAACAACAAATGAAGACACACACATTGATACGCATCAAACAAGCGATAATAACAGTGGTAATACTACCGTCGGTGAGGATAAACCACAAATAGAGTCGCCTAATTTAAGCGATGAAAACAGTGTATCGGCAATCGTCAGTGTAGATAAGCCACTGGATAGTCCACCAAATGATTCATTTGAATTCTTCGAAGAAAAAATTTAAATATTCAATAAATTTTGAAAGATTATTATTAAACTAAAATACAAATATATTAGTTTAACAATATTTAATTACATTTTCTGTAAATCAGGTACATAATATATACTTCGTCCACCTACTTTTAAAATATCTACTTTAAAACCATTTGTATCGATACTTTTTTTATAGATTAACGAGTCATATTCACCTTTGATAAAGTTTGAATAATCGTTTTGTCCATTAGATTCAAAAGATTTTGTTGTTACATCAACAATTGATTTATATAATGTTTTAATGTTCTCGGAATTTAATTGATTTACTTTTAACAAAGGATGAATTTTTGCTAAATATAAGATATCAGCTCGTAAGTAATTACCGATACCAGAAATAAATGATTGTTCAATAAGTAATGCAGAAATACATTTATTTTTATATTTATAAATACGTTGTTCGAATTCAGATAATGTAAATGATTCTGATAATACATTTGGACCAAGTTTAGATATCTCTTCATTAAATTTACTTTCAACTAAAAAATAAAAGCTACCTAATTGCAAAACATCATTATAAAATAATTCTGAGTCTCCAATAGTTATTTTAATTCTAGATGAATTAGATTTTTCATTTGACCATTTACCAGATAAACCAAGATGGTTTAAAATATAAATCTTTTGATTACTAGTAGTAATAGTACAATCAAAATATAATAATTTACCTTTTGAAGATACAGAATTTATAAATAAAGGTGAATTAAAACAAGTAAAATCGTCTACAAATGAACGAAATTTATCATTTTTATTTTCAAAGAAGTCAATTTGTGTAATAGTTTTGTTTAAAAAATTAGAATTAAGGTAATTAGCTAATACTTTAATCTCAGGTCCTTCAGGCATTTTATTAAATAATATGAAAAAATCTTTATATAATAAAATGTGTATAAGATAATATTTTAGTTTTCAGAAATAGTTGAAATATCGTCACGTTGCTGGGTTAACATACATTTATCCAATGTATTTATGTTATTAACCGGTTTATCTCTTCTTAATCTAAGTTGTGTTGGTTGTCCGTCCATAGAAAGTTTATCTTTTTCAATAAGAATTAATTTCTTTTCATTTTTAGATGTATATCCTTTATCTAAAGTAGAAATTTCTTGTACAGGAATAATAGAAGTCATAGGTGGCATAACAATTTTATAATTCATTTCATAGTTTGAGTTATGATAACGGAATTCTTTTATAGACAAGTTACCACCAAATATTTTTAAGGTTTGCCTAGGTGGTGCAGATTTGATTTTAAGACTTTTATCGTTATATATTTTACGATATAAGAAGTTCAACAATGAATAACGTTCCCATAAATCACAACCAGAGTTAGTATCATCGAAATTGTATGCAGTAGCACATTCTGGTGAACAGAAAACACCAAAAACAGTAAATGTATTATTTTTATATTCAATAGGTAAACTGCAAGGTGTTGTATTAAAAGGATGACTACACCACCAACAGTAAACAGATGTAGAACTAGGCCAAGAATTAGTTTTGTTAGCTTCATCAAACTGGATTAAGCATTTTTCAACAGTATTTTTGTGTTGTTTATTAGCCATATTTTCGATATCCATTTCACGTTGTTTTTTAATATATTCCATTACAGTACTAAGTTGTTTATTATCGGTAGTAGTATTGTTTTTATACCAATTATTTTTATGAACAACAGATGTTTCGTTATTAATATTATTACTAATATTACTATTTGATACGTTACTAATAGTATCTTCGTGTTCATCAGGGGATTCGTCAACGTTCTCAAGTAATTCAAATATATCTTTTTCTTTTTCATCAAATGGGAATTGACAAAAAGATGAATTTGGTTTAGGTCCTTCACCAATTAATTCACTATCTTTATTTGGATTATTTTTTTGAGACAAAAACTGGTATTGGTCGATAGTAGAACCGGCATATTCTTCATATCCAGTTGGTTCATAAACATCAGGGTTATATTTAAACATTTCAGTTTCACTATTTTTAATCATATTAGGTTTGATAGGTAAATGAATGATAATGTTTTCGTTTTCAATTTCATTGGGTGCAGGTAAGATGTTAACAACCTTTTCTTTAGGTTTTCTACCGCGTTTTTTAGGAGAACTAGGTTCAGAAACTTCATCCTTGGTAGGTTTAGGTTTGCGACCACGTTTACCATTTTCTTCGATAACCAATTTAATTTCTTCTTTTGGTTCAGGAATAGGTACATCTACAACCGGTGGTAGAGGTTGTTCTTTATCTTTTTTTTTAGAATATTTCTTTTTGGATTCAGTCGGTAAAGAAATTGGTTGAGGCTCTGGTAAAGATATAGAAGTGTTACTAATTTGAGAAATTGAATCGGTGTCCTTTTGTACATTCACTGATTTAATTTTGATAGTTTTTTTAGTATTAACAGGGATAGGTTCTTCTTTAGGAATATCTGGTTGAACAGGAGGGATTGTTTTAGAATTAATTTTAATTTTCTTTTTACTTTGTACAGGCATAACTGGTTCAGGGGTTGGAATAACAGTAGTAGAAGGGACTGAATTATTTATAATTTTATTTTTTTTAGGCATAATTAATTTTAATTCAATAGAAACCTTTAATTATGTTTGTCTTTAAATAATAAAATTTTATAAATATATATTAATAAATGCAAAATAATAAGTTTCCACCGGTAACATCGGCATTATCAGGTTCAGACCCTTTAACACAATATAATAATGTGATTCAAAATGTATATAGATTGAAATATAACGTAGATGATTTATTACAAGAATTAGGAAAACAAGTCCCTATTCAACAAATGCCTTGTGAATTATCAAAATTTATGACAAATGGTATTTGTAAAATAACAGATAAATTTGTAAATAGTAATCCTGCGAATCAACAACAATTGTTAGCACAACAGCAACAACAACAAATGTTACAACAACAATATCAACAACAAATGATGGCACAACAACAAGCAATGATGGCTCAACAACAACAACAAATGTCACCTCAACCAAACTTTGGTGGTAAAAAAGTAAAAAAGGTTTCTAAAAAGAATGGTGGAGGAAAAAGAAAATCACCAATTAAAAACAAAAAGACTAATAAAAAGAAATAATTATTCTAATTTGAAATAATTAATAATATCTTCAGGTTCAATAACTGCAGATTTATTATGATTTAATTCCGGTATAAATAACATTTGACCTCCTATATTATTAACAGTATAATCATCAATTGTCATTTTTTTTAAGAAACCATATCTCTCAAGTTCTTTATTAGTACCAGTAACGGTAACACCATTTGGAAATTTATCTTTTAATACAGAACACATTTGAGATGGTGTGAGAGTACGATTTAAAAACTTATCAATAATTGGTAATTTATTATTTAACATAGCGTATTCTAACTGAAAAGGAAACCATTGATAAATAGAAATATTATCATTATCATCGATAATAACTTTATCTTCACAAATTTTAGTAATATTATTAATAGTAAGAGTATTGAAATTCATTTTATATTTAACTGATAAAAAAATAAAATGAATTAAATGTAAATTAATTTTCTAAATATTTTTCCCTACATACACTTAAATACTGTTCAGCACCAATAAGAATCTGAGAAGAATCATTAGTAATTCTTTTTGAGAAAATAGCAGGAGTACCGTCTTTAGAAAGCATACAATAAGAGGTAAGTTTTTTAACGGTATCAGCTAATGGAATAACAGAAAGAATGTTGTTGAAAGGTTGACGTAGAAAATCACCATCTAATCCAGCGATAATAATGACTTTTTTAAAGTTAGATTCAGTATATAAAACGAATTCTCTTAAATCATCGAAGAACTGACCTTCATCGATACAAATAACATCCGCATTGATAAATAATTCTTGTTCTTTTACAGTCATCAGTTTATCAGTTTTAATAGCTGGTAACTTTATGCCAGAATGAGTTTGTATAAAGTCATCGGTACGAGTATCAAAAGAATGATTGATAAGCAATACTGATTTATCTATAGCGCGATAGCAATTTGCTCTGCGTATAAGTTCTGTACTCTTGTTTGCACGCATTGGGCCTAACACTAAGTGTACTTCAGTTTTTGTCATATTATACATTTTTATTGGAAATTATTTTAAAATTTAAACAAATTAATTATTTTATCAAATTTATTTTAATTAAAGTTAATGTATACTATTAATATTAATATCAATAAAAAATGTTACCACCAGCATCAAATGAACAAATAGAAATAATGGAAAAATTAATGAATTATAATTTAGTGATAGATTCTGTAGCAGGATCCGGAAAAACAACGACGAATCTGCATATAGCCAATAAATATATAAATTCAAAATTACTTCTATTAACTTATAATTCAAAATTGAAATTAGAAACCCGTGAAAAAGTTATAAAATATAATTTAAAAAACATAGAAGTACATAGTTATCATTCATTCTGTGTAAAATATTATGATAATAAGTGTTATACCGATATGAAAATATCAGATTTATTATCGAGTGATTTACCGACTTTAAAAGAGTTCGATTACGATATTATAATAGTGGACGAGGTACAAGATATGAATAGTATATATTTTAATTTAGTATGTAAAATATATCGTGATAACATCGTAGATGATTCGAGAATAATTATTTTTGGAGATAGAAACCAATCAATATACGAATTCAATAATGCGGATGAAAGGTATATAGTTTTTGCAAATAAAATATTTCCTGGAAGAGATGTCAATGGAAAAAAAGGCGAATTTGATGTAGATTTATACTGGAAAGAATTAAAATTATCCCAAAGTTTTAGAATAACCAATGAGATAGCTAATTTTCTAAATCATTGTATGTTAGGAAATGATAGAATATTTGCATCAAAAATAAATAATATAAAACCCAAATATATAATTTGTGATACATATAGAGAAATATCAAATAACGAGTCGGTAGCATCCAAAGAGATTCGTAATATTTTATCCCTAGGATATAAATATGGTGATATTTTCGTATTAGCACCATCTGTAAGAACCAGTAGTTCACCTGTAAGAATATTGGCGAATCAATTATCGATGCAAGGGATACCTATTTATGTACCAACATCCGATACTGAAGTAGTGGATGAGTCAGTTACCGATGGTAAAATTATTTTTTGTACATTACATCAAAGTAAGGGTAGAGAAAGACCAGTTACATTTATTTTTGGTTTTGATAATAGTTATTTTCAATTTTTTAAAAAGAATTCTAATCCATATGAATGTCCAAATGAATTATATGTGGGAGTAACACGTGCATCTGAAAGATTATATTTATTTCACCATTTTGATAAGGATTATTTACCGTTTATTAAAAAAAGTCAGTTGAGAAAATATTGTGATTTAGATATTCATACTCCGTTGGTAATAAAAGAGTTAGAAGAGTCAAAATTTAAATCAAAAGGTTTTATTGTAACAGAATTAATAAGACACGTACCATTAACAGCTGTGCAAAAATGTATGAAATTGATTAAAACTGAGATTATAAGAAAACCAGTAAAGGCTATTAATATACCTATTAAAAGCAAGCAGTCAGTTGGGTATGAGAGTGTTTCTGAAATTACGGGAACTGCAATACCCGCATATTTTGAACACTTACGAGGTAAGAAAATGTCTATATTTGAAACAATATTAAAAGTATACGATAAATCATTACAAATCAAAAGTATACCAATAGATACTGAACAATTGGAACCATCTAAGTTATTATATATAGCGAATCGTTGGTTAACATATACAAATGGGTATATATTTAAAATGTCACAGATTATAAACTATGATTGGTTATCGAAAGAAAACTTGGACAAGTGTATTGAAAGAATAAAATCATTAAATTTATCGTCTCAAGTAATATTTGAACAAGGATATTCTTCAACGGAAGATAAAAATTTAAGTGGAGGTTCATTAGAGGGTTATGTCGACTGTTTTGATATATCAAATAATAGCGTATATGAGTTTAAATGTGTAAAAACCTTAAGTGAAGAACATATAATTCAAGTGGCAATCTATATGTATTTATTTTATAAAAAATATACTTCATCAAGGATAACATCTTATTTTAGTGTATCAACACCGATAGATTATAAAAATACAAAATTTTATCTTTATAACATATTAACAGATGAGTTAATAAGTGTAACATCTACGATAGACCAATTAAATGATTTAGTATCGTTTATACATAATGTAAAGGTATCTAAAAAGATGAAGGTAACCGATAAAGAATTTATAGATACAGCAATTAAATTAAAAGAAAATTGGAATTTGTAAAAATTAATTTATTAACATTTATAATTAAATAATTTTATTAATCAATTATAAATGCCAGAAGTTATTGAAGTTAGACAATATACAGATTTTTTTAATAAAAAGATTAAAAATAAAAAACTATTGGGTATAGATATCGTTGGAGGTAGATATAAGAAACATGGACCATTTGACGGTTATGATGAATTAATAAAAGAAATGCCTCTAACCGTACATAATATCGGCACAAAAGGTAAGTATATGTATATGGAATTATCGAATTCAAAATATATCGGAGTAACATTGGGATTATCAGGTGGATGGTTTTTTAAAAGTAATTCTGGTAGATTGACCCATGGTATAGACACTACGAGATATATGAATGACTTTGATATAAAAAGATATCAAGAAACAGCATTGAAACACGTTAATGTTATATTTAAATTGGATATAGGAGAAGTATTTTTTTATGACCAACTAAGTTTCGGTACAATATCAATATTGACAAAAGACGAAGTAGATAAAAAATTAAAAACACTTGGACTAGACTTAATGGATGAGTCAATATCAATATCTGATTTTAAAAGTAAATTAAATAGTAAAACCAATGAAAATAAGCCGATAGGGAATGTTCTTATGAATCAAAAATTGTTTTCAGGTATTGGCAACTATTTAAGAGCTGACATACTATGGTTATCAAATATAACCCCTTTTAAAAAAGTTAAAGATTTAACAGAAAGAAACATAGAAGATATATTTAATAATATCAAAATATTAATTTGGATATTTTATAATTATGATGAAGGTGTTAAAAAAGGAATAATTCCAAAAGGTTATAAAACTCCTTGGGACTATGATAGGGATTTTTTCATATATATGCAAAAGACGGACATTAATGGAAATAAAGTAAAAAAGGAAAAACTATATGAAGGTAGCCAAGTTAGATATATCTATTGGGTATCAGAAACACAATCATAATAAGTTAAAACAGAATCGGGTATATATTCTTCTATGGGTATGGTATATAAAATATTGAAGTATCGGCCAATCCAGTAATTAATCAAAACCTTGCTGTAATAATCTTGTTTGTCATATAAAAGATTTGTAACAAGTTTTTCAGCACGAACTCGGGATGTGGATGCAACAATGAATATTCTTTCAATGCCTATTTTTTGAACACCTGTCGTACATATAAAAATAGATGTAACATCATTATCGCCATTGTAAACATTAAATTTATTAATAGAATCAATATTAATAATATTAGATGAATTGATTTTATCATTTAATTCATCTGAATTATTGCAAGTAAATAAATATGAGTAATTTGTCGAAATAGGAAGAGAAAGCATTGGATTATTAGTATCATCCATATAAACTCTTTTTTGGATTTCATTGTAAAGATTATAATCAATTTTAGAATTAACAAAATATAAAAACATTATAATATGGTTATATAAAAATATAATTTTATGAAATTTTAAATAAACTCTAATTTATCAACAGCATCATATAATTCATCGAATGTTCCATCGTTTTTGATAATATAATCTGCTTGAGATTTTAAAGCATATATAGACCAGTCAGTATAATGTATATTATTATTTTTAAAATATTGGTGGTCAGGTGATTCAGGGTCGTTTAAAGCATTAATCGCTTTATCAATCCATTCTGGTTCTGAACCACGTTGTATATAAATTATAACACCACCCATATCTTTAACAGCGTTAACTTCATTGACAAATCTACAGTCAGTAATAACAACTTTTCTAGAGTTAGAAACAACTTCCAGTTCGCGTACAAGGGCTTTAACCCATACATCAGGGTCTAAATGATTGCGAAACATTTCGGTACCAATTTTTTGTAATGCTTGTCTTGGAGTAATATTCCAATAAGGGTCGATTTCTTCACGCCATTTACGAGATTTAGGTGTAGTACCTTCGAGCATTTCACGATTCCAACTAAATACGATAGCTGCAACATCTTTAACTTTGGATGCATAAGCGTATCTATCATACCATTTAGTTTCAGAAAGGTATTCTGCAATAGTATCTTTACCAGAGCCAACAGCGCCAATTAAACCGATAACTTTCATTGTTTTAAATAATTAATTTATAAAAATAAAAATATATTTACGAATATAATCAAATTTTTAAAAATATTTATAGACAATAAACGTAATATAATCAAATAATATGTTAAGATTATTAAAGCGAACTAACTATTTACCTGCATTGACATTCAAAAGAGGATTTTTTACGGTTGTACCTCAATCAAGTATCTATTTTAGAGAATTATTGGGTCATACACGTACTAAATTAAATCCAGGTATTCATTTATATTTACCAGCAGTACATAAATTGCATAAAATAGAAATGAGAGAAGAAGGTAAAGGAATTCATAAAATAAGTTGTTATACATCTGATAATGTGCCTGTAGAAGCATCAGGGACTCTCTTTTATAAAGTTTTTGATCCAGAGTTAGCGTGTTATAACACTGTTAATTATCGTGATGCGGTAGTTACAACCGGTGAATCCGCAATTAGAAGTATTATAGGTCGATTTTCTTATGATGAAATAACACGTCAAAGAAACGGTATTAACGAAGAATTAGTAAATTGTATAGGTGATAGTATAAAAGGTTTTGGTGTTAGGGTTACCAGAGTTGAAATTCAGGAATTTAAACCATCAAATGCGGGTGTCCAAAAACAATTAGAATTACAATTAGAAGCTGAAAGAAAACGTCGTCAGAATGAATTAGAAACATTAGCAAAAATACGTACAGCGGAAGGTAAGAAAACAGAAGATATTTTATTATCTGAAGCAGAATCAATAAGTGCTAAAAACTTGGCAGATGCGGAGAAATATGTAATTGAAACCAAAACTAAAGCAATCGTAGACCAAATAAATTGTATTAAAGAAGCTTGTTCTAATAATTTAGAAATAGCAATCAATTATTTAATAGAAGTTAAAAAAATAGAGGAATTTGGTAAGATTCACAGCTCGCCTAATAAAGAAATAGTATATGTCGACCCTCAATCGATTGTACCAAATGCAAAATCTCAAGGTGATTATATAAATAAAAATTTATAATAATTCAAATTGAATAAACCATTTCAAATGATAATAAGTTATAAAAATATAAATTATTATTATTTATGAACAACAGCAACAGTCAGTTGGTACAGTGAATAATTGTATTGTTTTATTTTTAAAGTAGTCCTTAAAACATACGTTAAAAATTGTTGTTAAGTCAAAGATAGTATTAATATTTGGTTCGTTTTTAATACGATGTTTTTCATCGTCTCTTGAATATTGCATTACAATAATCTCTTGTACTTCAATACCAAATATAACTAAATTAGAACTATATGAATGTCCTGGTTCGTAAATATCAACTCTTTTAATGTTTTTCATATTATTTTTAATTAATTTAATATTTTCTTGGTTATCAGGGTCATTATTTTTAATTAAATATTCTTTAATTAAGTAACTTGTGTATTGATGCATTATAGCATTTTCTTCAATATACCATATTAGGTCGCTAAACATATCTTCTAAGTCATCTTCGTCGATTTCTTCATTACTATCAAGATAAAAATTATTAAATTCTGTATCTTTTGGATATTTTTGAAAAATTTCAGTAGAAGTATAAATATGTTTAATTAAGTCATAAGATTGTCTATGATTTAATGAAACTCCGATAACTTGTTTTAAGTAATTGATAGTCATATTATATTATTTGATTAATATTTGTTTTTTATACTTATTGGTTTAATAAATTAAGAATAATCAAATTTTTTTAATATTCCATAATTTCATATGACGAAATATTTAAGTGTTGTTTTTTGTATAAATATTTTTTTGTAGTATATAATGAAATAAATAAATGAGCTAACATTTCAATAATAGGCATATCGATTTGAGTCAATAATATATTCATATAAACTACCCAATCAATCCAAGTATAAACAGCAGATATGGCACTACAATAGTAAGCTTGTTTATGACTAATATTAATAACATTATCGTTTTGTATATTATTTACAATATATGGATTAATAACATCATTTAATATAGCTCGAATCATTGAATTGACGAATGAGTATGTAATAACAATAAAATATTTATAAGTAGTATTTATTTTAATACCAAAAATTATAAAATTATCGTGCGGTCCTATATTAAAAAAAGAATAATCTGATATATTAGTCATAAGTGTTATAAGTGTAATAATCACTAAAAATGACCAAAAAGTTAATAAATAACAACCAAATTTTAACATTTTTTATAAAATATGATAATAACTTTATAATAATATAAAAATATTTATATCAAACTAAGTAATATTTAATTCTATAAAGGGGTAATAGAAGTAAGACTTAATAAACTGTACAAGAATTGACAGTTTATGATAGGATACTATCATTTTGGCGTAATATAAATAAATTAAAATATTAATTAATCAAATTTTTTTTTATTAATAATTCTATTAAGGGGTGACTATAAATAAAGGGATAAACATTTAATTCAGGTTACCCCTATGATAGTCTAACTATCATGAATTAAAAATTCTATTACTGATTTTTAAAATATATTTAAAACAATCAAATTTTTTTATAAATAATTCTATAAAGGGGTAACCATAAATAAATTGGGGATGAACAATTGGGTCATCCCATGATAGAAATTACTATCATTTCAATACGGTCAATAAAAAATGGAATAAATTTAAAATAATCAAATTTTTTTATAAATAATTCTATAAAGGGGTAACCATAAATAAATTGGGGATGAACATTTGGGTCATCCCAT
>JACCDO012057664.1_pt1 | contig 19469 bp, 17 predicted proteins | sample 7446101 | NCBI WGS metagenome assembly JACCDO01 (sample SAMN15323440, study PRJNA562643) | freshwater metagenome | isolation source: river surface water | place: USA:Blue River Watershed | collected 2017-08-16 | reverse complement strand
TTTTGGAACCTTTTTTAGATCCTTTTTTAGAAGCTTTTTTAGAGGATTTTTTTCCGCCAGTTAATTTTTTGGAACCTTTTTTAGATCCTTTTTTGGAAGCTTTTTTGGATGATTTTTTAGCACCACCAGTCATTTTCTTGGATCCTTTTTTGGAGGATTTTTTGGAGGCTTTTTTGGAGGATTTTTTAGAGGCTTTTTTGGAGGATTTTTTAGCACCACCAGTCATTTTTTTAGATCCTTTTTTGGAGGATTTTTTAGAGGCTTTTTTGGAGGATTTTTTAGCAGATTTTTTGGATTTTTTAGCACCACCAACAAGTTCATTATTTAATATGACATTTTCGTTTTCGCCAAGAGTCATTTCATTTTTAGAAACTAATTCTGAGGACATTCTATATATATTATGTGTGAAATTTTTTTTAAAACTTAATATTTTTTTAAAATTAAATTTTTCTCATTTATAATTTCATTTCCAGATGTATTATTAAATATATAATTTGGAGGTGTAATTTTGTTACCTAAAGGTTCATACTTAAAGTTAAGTCTTAAACCTTTTTTCTTTTTATTTATTCTTTCTAAAAAAGCTTCTCGTCTAGGGTCTAACGCAATACCATTACAATTTATAATAAAATCTTCAAATGGTGTTTTATCCATAACAGTTTTATTTTTAATATCTAAATATTTATTTTTAGATGTAATTAGTTCGTATATCATAATTAAATTATTTTGTTCTTCAATATTATTTCTATTAATTATTGCATAATTATAATTTGATAATAAAAATAAAATTACAAGTTGATTTGTACCAAAAAAACATTTTTTTCTTTCGGAAAATCTATTAACAATACATCTATTATTATTATCATAAACTTTTAATATTAAATGTCCATCAACAAAAAATTCAACTCTTCTACCAAAAAATTCAAAAAAAGGTGAATATTCTTTAATAGTAACATTTTTAAAATGTTTTAATATTTTTTCGTTTATTTTTTTAACATTTTTTTCAAAATCAATTGTAATTATTTCATAGTAATCAATACTAATAGGTTCAATATTTAATTTACTTAAATAGTAATTATAAGCATATTTACCAACAACAATATATTTAGAATTATGAATTATTTTTTTTCGTATTATGTCTAACATTTCATGAGGTGATTTTTTAATATTTAAATTTAAATTATGAGGCTTTTGAATTGGATAATGTTTATATAATTTTAAATATCTATTAAATGTTTTATCTAATCTAAATGAAAAAGAAAAAGGATCAGTGAAAACTCTATAGTTATCTATATACATAAAATTTGGATGTGCATATTTAATGCCATTTAATTCAATATATTTCATGGAATCACAAATATTTTTTGATATATAAGAAATATCACAATAGTTTTCAAAATTTACAAATAATTTATATGTTCCATCATGTACACCTTCAGAACCTTGAATAAATTTAAATTTTTTTTTTTCATATAAAAAATCACATAAATCAATAATATCTTTAATTGGTTCAAAAGAATAAAATTCAACATCAGGAGTATCAATATCTTTATAAAATACATCATCTTCATTTTTAATTTTAATTAATTGGTTTTGTGCATAACCTCCATAAACTATTCTTTTTTTTATTTTAATAAATTCTAAAATACAATCCATTACTTCTTTATATTCTCCCAATGTGGGTTCATATGTTGTTTTAAAAATATAATGTGCTTGATCTTGAATATTATTAATATTTTTTTTTATATTATCAATATCTTCTATACGATACATTAATTAATATTAGAATAAAATTATTTAAAAAAATTTATTAAAGTTCTCCATTAAAATTGAAATATCCAAGTAAAACTTTATAAGCTTCATAATTATCTTTACATACTATATATTGTTTATTATCATTAAAGCTTAATGTTATACATTCATTTATTTTTTTTTTGCAAGTACTATACTATTTTTATTTATACAAGTATTGCCATCTAATTTAATAAAAGGAGTATCCATAAAAGTTAAACAATAATTCCTATTATTATTTAATTTTCATTTTTTTAAAATGCTGCACTCATTAATGTATTTAAATCATCTGATTTGAAATCTTCTGGTTTTGGTAATTTATATGCATGAGGTTCACTACTAAACATATCTTCATATTGTGTTTCTAGTTTTGCTTCAAAATAATTTTCAATAAATGCTTCAAAACTTAATTCATTATTATTTTCTAGTTTTTCAAATAAAGCATATTTATCTTTAAACATAATAGGAATATTAAAACTAAAATCATCGTTTTTTAGTTGTTTAAATTTTTCATAAAGTGATAAATCATAATCATATTTAGTCTTTTTTTCAACCATTTTTTGTTTTTCTAATTTTAATTTATTAATATGTGATAATACATCAATTTTTTGTTGTCCAATTTCTATCATTTTTTGTTGATGCTCTCTTTCTTCTCTTTTTTTTTGTAAAAAGGCTTCAGCATCTAAAGTAAATGATGTATCTGATTCATCATCTTCTTTAATAACTAAACTTTTTTCAGAGTCAGTATCATTATCTAATATTTGTGCATTTATATCAAAATCATGTTTATTAATATTTTCTGAATTTACACTTGTTGTATCACTTTCACTAAATTCTTCATATAACATTTTATTTATTTTAATTGCTTTATCGCTAAGTTTATTATTTTTATTTTGTTGTTTATTTTTATTACTTGGTTTATTATCTTGTTTATTAGTTGTTTGAATTAAATTTTTATTTTTTGGTTTTTCAGTTTTCCATAACTCATATGAATTCATTTTATAATACTCAAGTTCAAATTTATCAGTTTTTTTCATAAAATTACAACTAATACAACTATTTATAAAAGTTTCTGCTGCACTTGCAGAATCATAAAACCCGGATATTTTATTGTTATGTTTTAAAACTATGACACTCATTAAAAATAAATGGAAATATTTCTTTATTATATTTTATAATATGATTTATATTTATAAAGATATTAAATTTAATAAGTATGTATCATACAGTAATTTATGAGAATTTGTCTTTTAATCAAAGATCATCCTTAATTAATTTTATTAAAGAAAACTTTCCAACTATTCCATATAACGGGTTTGGTTTAGAATCAAAAACAATTATTATTATAAATTATGAAAATGAAAAAATAATTGGTTGTGTTTGTTTACTTAATAATAGAATTTTAAAAGAAGTATTATTAAAATCCAAAATAAATCTTGATAATTATAACTTTGATTATGGTAAGGGATTATTTTTATACAACTTGTGTATAAGCGAAAATTATAGAAATAAAAAATTAGGCACAGAAATTGTTAAAGAAGCATGTGAATTAGCTAAAAAATTAGGTATTGAATATATTCACTGTCATGCAGAAACAGTAGTATCCAGAAATTTATTTATTAAACAAGGATTCATTGAAAATAAAATAATAAAAGGTGTTGATAATAAAGATATGTATGTAATGTCAAAATTTGTTTAAAAAAATGAATTTATAAATTATTATAATAATAAATAAATATATTAATATGAAAATTATAGCGTGGAATGTTAATGGTATTAATGCAATGCTTAAAAAAGATTATTTAATAGATTTAATTAATAATGAAAATCCTGATATTTTTTGTATAGGTGAAACTAAAGTTAGTTGTCCATTTATTGATACAAAAGATGAATTAAATAAAAAATTAAAAGAAAAATATAATAATTATTGGAGTCCTTGCAAAACAAAAGGAGGATATAGTGGAACTGCAATATTTTCAAAAAAAGAACCAATTGAAGTAACATATGGATTAAAAGTAAATAATACAGAATATGATGAAGAAGGTCGTGTTATAACATGTGAATATAAAAAGTTTTATTTGTTACATGTTTATACACCAAATTCAGGTGAAGGATTAAAACGTTTAGATTTTAGAGTTAATACGTGGGATAAAATGTTTATAAAATATATAAATAATTTACAAGAGAAAAAACCAGTAATTATTTGTGGAGATTTAAATGTTGCACATAAAGAAATAGATATTAAGAATTCAAAAACAAATTTACAAACAGCTGGGTTTACAATAGAAGAAAGAAATTCATTTGATGTAATTTTAAAAGAATTAAAACTTGTAGATACATTTAGACATATTAATCCATCAGAAATAAAGTATAGTTTTTGGAGTTACAAGTTTAATTCACGTGCAAGAAATACAGGTTGGAGATTAGATTATTTTTTGGTTTCAGAAAAAATATTAAAAAAAATAGAAAATAGTGATATTTTAGTAAATGTCTTAGGCTCAGATCATGCACCAATAATTTTGGAAATTAAAATTTAATTTTTTTTAGTATAAATAATTAATTTAAAAAAAATATTTTCTTAAATTAATTATATAATGGAAGAACACCTTCTTATAGCTATAATTGCTGCTTTATTAAACATTTTATTTTCTATTGTAATTCCTCCTTTAATTAATAAAAGCAAATTACCATTTACTCAAGAAATTAAAAAACACTATGAATGCAACAAAAATTTCATCTTAATATCAACTGTTTTAACTGTTGTACTTGTTTACATTTCTTTAAAAGTAACTCCTCATATCAAATCTCAATTATTAGGAAATATTCATAACTTAAGTGCTTTAACTAACGTTAATATTCCTCAATTACCTGCTGTTCAATTACCTGCTGTTCAAGTTCCTGCTGTTCAAGTACCTGTAGCTGCTCCTCAATTAGCACCTTATGCTAAAGCTTAAATATTTTAATATTTTAATATTTATAATTTTAATATATCTATTAATTTATTTTCTGTAGTTTTTAATATTTCAATGTCTATTTTATTATTTAATTCAATATTTTTACTGTTTAAATATTCTATTAATTTAATTGTTGATATATATGTTGTTTCCTTGTTTTTAACAAAATTACAACTGCCAATATTACATAATCCTGAATCAATTTTATTAATTTTCATTTTTAAACATACATCAATTAATTCTTTAAAATTATAACCACAATGTAAATGTAAACCAATATATTTTTTTTTTTCTGATGTAAAAAGTGATAATGTATTAAATAATATTTCAGGTGTAATATCATTATATGTGTCTGCAAAAACAATATCTATAATATCACTATTAATTTTATATTTTTTAATAACATTAATAATTGTATATGTATAATTATATAATTTATCATTATTATTTTGTAATTTATTAAATGAACATGCAATATATATTCGTATTTTTTTTAAATTATAACAATATCTTATAATTGTTTGTAACATTTCTAATATATCATTAAAATTTTCATGTGATGTTTTTTTAAAATTAACATATGAATATTCTTCATCTACTGTACATAATAAACTGAATGCATTATTTTTCCCAATAATTTCATAAGATAAAAAATTTATATTTGGTATTAAAATACCATATATTGTTTGTGTATTTGGAAAATTTTGTTTTATATATTCTAAAATTTTATCACTATTATGCATTTGTGAAGTAGAGTTTTCTTTTGTTATAGTTCCATATTCTACATAATAATTATTATTTTTAAAAATTTCATTTACACATTTAATTTTATCTTCTAATGAATAAGGTTTTAATGATTGTAGCCCGTCCCTTAATGTTATGTCGTATATTTTCATCCCTAATATAAAATTAGATTTTATTTTATAATAGGTTAGAAAAAATTGAATTTTTTTCTCTGATATCATTTAATATTATATGTATGTATTATTCTATAGCATATAATGATAAATTTGCAAGTATTAGTGACAAAAAGTTTTGTCTAAGAGTATATAATCGTGATCATTTGGAGTTTTTATGGGGTAATCAAATATTTTGTATAAGATTTATAAATTTACCAACAAGTTTAATTGTTATTAAAGGTTTTAAAACTGACTTTATCAGACTCGCTAATAAATTATTAAATACTGTATTTATACCTGAATTATATGACATTGCAAGGAAAATTGAAGCAAAACCATTGTTTAGTTATTGTTATGAATAATTTTATAAATCAACATAATTAATCATTGGGTATAAATTTGTATAATGACCCATACCTTCTAATTTTGTTGAATATAGATTTTTTGCTTTAGGTTTACCTGTACAAATATGATTTTCTGGTGCAATATAATAATCTGGTATTGTATCTGCCAATTTCATATAATATGAACCTTTTGTCCACCAAAAATTACCACTATAATGTATTGGGTTTATATGATTTATACCAACAGTATCATGATCATCTAATTCTTTTAAACATTCTTTAAATTTATAAATTAAAAAATATTCCATAACATTTCTCCAATCTGTTACATATTGATTATTTTGTTTTGTTATTCCTTTTGAATGTAAATATAAAAATTTATCATTTGGTTTTATGTATTTTTTAATTTTTAATAATGTAAATCTTTCATATGTTTTATCATTTATACCAATATCTTCTATTGAAAATTTATTTCCACATCTTTTAATATAATCAATACAAGGTTTAACATATGCTTCTTCACCTGTTAAAAAACAATAAATTTTTTTACATTTATCGTATAAACCACTATAAATAATTTTATTTATTTGATCTTTTACAACTTCTAATGTATATTTATTACAAAATATATGATAAAAAACATATGTATTACTTTCTGGAATTTCAATAAATTTTTCATTAAAACTAAAATAAAAAAATATTAAAAACAAAATAATAATTATTATAGATGAATTCATTATAATAATTAAGATAATTAATTTTTTTTGGTTATAAATTATAAATCTTCATAAATTGAAGCTCCAGAAATTTCGTCAAAAAATTTTTCTGCAACACTTAAAAATTCATTTGGATTTGTTAAATAAAAATATAAAATAACAATATAGTTCATATATAATATATTATATTATTTTCTTTTTAATTAACAAATAATAAAAATTGATAAAAATAATCAATAAATCATCAAGCTTTTATTTATGATGTCTAACAATAAGGAGGAATACCAATATTTAAATTTAATTAACAAAATTTTAAATAACGGTTTTTGGGAAGAAGGTAGAAATGGTAAAACACAGTCAATATTTGGTGATATGATGAGATTTTCATTAAAAGATAATACTATTCCAATTTTAACAACAAAGAAAACAGCATGGAAAACATGTTTAAAAGAACTATTATGGTTTATTAGTGGTAAAACTGATAATAAAATTTTAAAAGATCAAGGTGTTCATATTTGGGACGGAAATTCTACCAGAGAATTTTTGGATAGTAGAGGATTAAATAATTATGAAGAAGATGAATTAGGACCAATTTATAGTTATCAATGGAGACATTTTAATGCACCATATATTACAAATAAAGATAAAAAATCTGTTGAAGAAATTGATGATCCTATTACAAAACAATATTATAATATGGAACCAAAAGGTGTTGATCAGTTACAACAAATTATTGATGCACTTAAAGATCCAAAACAAAGAACAAGTCGTCGTTTAATTATGACTGCTTGGAATCCATGTCAACTAGATCAAATGGCTTTACCACCTTGTCATATTTTATGTCAATTTAATGTTCATGATGGTAATAAATTAAGTTGTACAATGTATCAGAGATCAGTTGATACAATGTTAGGATTACCATTTAATATAGCATCATATGCTTTTTTAACACATTTAATTGCTAAACATTGTGGTTTAGAAGCATATGAGTTTATTCATTTTATGGGAAATATTCATATTTATGAAGAACATATAGAGGGTGCTAAATTACAAATTACAAGAGAACCTTATGAGTTTCCAAAAATTAATATTAAAACAATAAAAGAAAATATTATTGATTATGTTGTTGATGATTTTGAAATTTTAAATTATAAGTGTCATGAACAAATCAAGTTAAACATGATAGCTTGATATAAAAAACTTTAAAAAATAAAAAAAATATAGGATAATAATATGTCAGATATTCATAACTGTAATGTTACTATTAATAATGAACAATATTATACTAATTTACCAGATCAAGGTTTACGTGCTGTTGGCAATTTAGCAACAATTGCATGGGATTATACTATGTTTACAACATGTTGTTATTGTTTTTTTTGTATGTTAATAATTGCTTTAGTAGTGTATGCTTCAAGTGGAAGTCCAATACCTATTTTATTAGCTTCAATTTGTTGTTGTGCTAGTTCAACATATTACTATTTTGGTTATAATAATGCTAAAAATGATTTAGAAAATTTAACAAAAGATGTTACTAATAATAAAACATCACGACCTTGTAAAGATCCTATAACTAATAAGGTTTATAATTAAGCAAATACTATTTAATAAAATAATTTATTTAAAGTTTGGGTTCCATTCATTTAATCCATCAATAAATTTACTAACAAAAGTATTTATTTTTCCAGTAATTGTTCTTGCATGTTCAAAATCAATAATCCATATTTTATTATCATATTCAATAAAATTATAACCTGTAATATCAGGATATTCAATGTTATATTTTGCTAAATTTTTAATAATGTTTCTAATTTCATTAAATACTTTTTCAGGAACACATGATGCATCTTCACCATAAAAATCAGATACACACATAAAATTTATTTTTTCCATAACTAATATTTTTCGATCTGTATCGTATGCAATAATTTTTGGTATATTAAACATTTCAAGTTCTTGAATATATTTGTGCATTGCATATTCATGTAATGATACATTATTTTTAACATAAACATTATTATTTTTATCTGTTGACATAATTATTAATTAAGTTTTTAATTAATAATTAATTCATTTTTTTTAATAAACTTTATAACCAAAAAGAACAATATTGATTATTTTTATGTTCAATATTTTTTTTAAGCAATAATATTGAACTATTTATAAGTTTATCAACATATACCATTTCAAGTGGGCTTATATTTAATTGTTCTCTATTAATTAATGATTTTAAAATAAAATTTAAAATTAAATCAACATTTAAATCATCATCTATATCTTCCTTAATTATAATATCAGTAAAAGCTAATGCTAAATCAGGAATTTCATATATATTAATTTGTTTATTTTTAACAAAATTATCATAAACAGAAGACAAGTTTTTAATAAAGTTATTTTTTTTATTTATTGATGACATTATAAAATTATAATCATTAATTTTTAATATAATATTACTACTATAAAGTTTCTTTTCAAAAATTTCTTCCATAATAAGTATTTATAATAATTGTTTATATTAATTTAATAATAAAGACCAAGTATTTTTATTTAATGTACAACCTAATTTTTCTAAATTATTTTTAACACTGGTTAAAAATTTTTCATTAATAAAATTTAATGTATATGAAACTTCTGCATCTTTACTTTTAACAACAGTAATATCAATATTTCTACCAGCTAATTTATTAATTTGTTTAATTCTATCTTTAATACGATCTTCAAGATTATAAGGGAAAGGATAGTGGGGATGATCAGAAGGGATCATAAAATATGTTTTTTTGTTACCATCTTTTGTTGTAGAATATTTTTCTAATTTTAATAACATGTCTTTTAATTCATAACAAATTTGTTCTCTTGTTAAATTATCAATTCTTTCCAAATCTTTTTTAGATATATTAGGTATTTTTTTTACAAGTGTCATTAAATATTTTTTATCTTTAGCAGTAGAACAAACGGCACCTTTAAATGTTGGAATACCAGTACCACGTTTTTTATCATATGATTTAGAAATTGGTTCTCTAATTTTAAACAAGTCATCATCATTTGATGCTAATTTATTAAAGTTTCTATCTATTAAACCAACAATAAAATTTTCATCTCTATCATTATAATAATCTAATACTGATTCATAATCATAACTTTTATTAACTTGTTTAACTACAGTTTCATCAACAATATTTGTTTTAACATTTTTAAATTTTTGTTTAACATAATTTTCAACAGAAACCATATTTGTATTAGTAAGAGGTAAATGTTCACGATAAAACATTGAAACATCTTCATTTTCATCAAAAGGTTGGAATATATAATATTTACCTCTTTGAATAATATAACCAGGTCTATTAAATTTGTCATAAATAGTATCAATAAAATTATTAAAATCATTTTCTGTTTTTGGCATCATATCTTCAATTGCTTGATCTAAAAAGTAGTCATCAAATAATTCTAATTTTTCTTTGTTTAATGATTTTTTAATAATTTGTAAAATTTCATCATATAAATAAACATGTTTAAATCTATATAAATCTTTTATTTTATTTTTAATTGTGTCAATTTCAAATTTAGCTAAATCATCATTAAATGTGTTATAATCAATTTGATTTTTATCTAGTGTTTCATATCTTTTATTTTTTTCATCCCAATATTTATCATTTAATTGTTTTGAATCACATTTATATTCACATTCTTTAAAGTCACAAATTGCAGGACATATTTGTTTACCACTTGCAACATTTTCAAGTGTCGGATAAACACAACCTTTATATTTTTCTACTTCTTCAGGAAAAATATTACCATTTAATAATAATGGACAATCAATTGATACTTCTTTAATAGCTCTTTCAACTTCTTTAATTAATAAATATTTTAATTCTGCTTTTTGATATAATATTTCATCAGTTGATAATGGGACATTTTTTTTTTGTTTTTTAGTTAATTCTTGTTTTTTACCATCGGGATAAATTGCAACAACATATCTATACACATTAACTTTAGGAAATTTATAACTATCAGTGATAGCATTCATGTGTTTACACATTCTAATACCACGACCAATTACTTGATCAACTTTACCTAAATTATAATGTACATCTAAAATATGAATTTCTTTTACATTTTCTAATGTAATACCTTCATTCATAACTTTTGATCCTAAACATAATTTAATATGTTTACCATTAATATTATCTTGATTATTAAAAACTTCTCTAATAATTTTTTGTTTAATTTCTGGAATATCTTCACCAGAATCATCACTTGCACCTGTAATTAATATAAAAGTTGCTGGTTTAAATTCACTAATTTTACCGGTTTTTTTAAATTCTGAATAAGGTTTACCTGTTAAATAATCAATTGTATTGTCTTTAATATCATAATCTTTAAAATTTTCTTGATATTCTAAATATCCATTTTGTATTAATGTTTCTGCAAAAATTTCAATACCACCAGCTTTTACTAAATTTGAATAAATAAATGCAGTTCCTGCACTTTTATCATGTTCTGATGTATTATATAATTTTTCTAAACGTTTAATTGTTTTATAAAATTTAATTGAAAAATATCTTAAATAATCTTTACTTAATATTTTACCGGTTATTGTTTTATTTTCATTTAATACAATAAAATTATTTTCAATGTCTTTTGATAATTTACCTCCAAATATTTTTTTATTTATTAATGATCTTAATTTATCACCATCGGTTTCTATTTGACTAGTAACTGTATTAATACCTTCTGTTGAAAAATAACCAGTTAAATCATTTTTATCTTTATTTAAACCTGGAAAAACAAAGTTAGCTGCAGCAGATGAAGCTCTATCAAGTGTATCATCAAAAAATTGTGTAGTTTCTAAATAAGTTTTATATTGAAATTCTTCCATAAAACATTTAACAACTGGTGTAAATAATAATCCTTTTGATAATATTCCTTTGTCTACTTTTTTTGCAAATGTATAAGGAATGTTACCTCTAAAATAAGAAATATAACCTCTTGCTTTTTCTTTTAAATAATCTAAACCACCATCTTTAATTTTCATATTATAACCTCTATCACCAGTAAATATTTTTTCTCTATGTATTTGATCATCTAATGGTCTAATAAAATTTAACATATCAATAATATCATCAGCTAAATTTTTCATTGGTGTTGCAGTAAGTAATATAACAATTAAATTTTCTGAAGATTTAATTATTTTTTTTAATGCTTCACCATAATCATTTCCTGTCAAGTTATGAGCTTCATCAATAATTAATACAGAATTATTCATATTAGTTATTTTATCAACAACAATTTCTCTTTCTATTTCACCTTCTTCGTTTTTACGATATGAAGATTTAATTTTATTATCATCACCAACTTTTTTTTCAGTAATTTTTTCTCCTAATACTTTTTTATAAAATGTTTTATAAGATAAAATTTTATAATATTGCATTGCCCCATTAATAGCTATTTTAATTTCACGATCTTTTTCTGCTTTTGTCATTTGATTTAATAATTCTTTATTTTTTAAATATGTCTCACCTGTACAAAATAATAATTCAGATTTAAAATTTTCACGAATATTTGGTCCTGATGTTAATACATATATTTTAGTATTATATTTTCTAACTTGTTCTTTAAATTGTTCAGCAATAGAAATAGCAGTACATGTTTTACCAACGCCAGTACCATGCATAATTAATAATCCTTTGTATGGTGTATTTGGATTCATCAGGTTTGATAAAATAGCTTGAGATTCTCTAAGTTTAAACTCACCTTTACAATTTTGATCTCTATAATTTTTTACCTCCTCATATGTTTCCATTTTAGGTCGTTGATTTATATAATGATAATAAAATTCTCTTTTCTTATAGATTTTACTTTGAATATTTGGATCTGACGGATTTGGATATGAAAAATCTTTAATTAATTTTTTTTTACTCATAATTATAAAGTGTTAGGAATAATTAAGTTTAGTTAATAAATATTATATTTAATTATTTTAATGGAAAAAAATAATCTAATTAATATATTAGATAACTCAGAAAAACCCTCTAGAATCTATAATTCTATATTTCGAAAAAACCTAAAAGAAAAAATATCCAAACTAAATAATAAGAAAGACTATTTATTTATTTATGGATTAATTAGTAAAGAGCTTGAGTCTAAATTTTCAGTTAATAAAAATGGTGTTTACTTTAATATTAATTTATTAAGTGATGATTGTATTAAAGAACTCTCTGATTATATTTCTGAAAAATATGATACAGAATCAACAACTGAAGTATCTAAAATTAAATATGAAACTTATTATAAAGAAAATGAAAATGAAGTTGAGTTTTCTTATGGAACAAAATTTACTAATCAAGAAAAAACTATATTGAAGAAATTGCATCAAAAGTAGAAAGTGATTGTATATCTTTATTTGGTGTAATAACAAATTTTAAATTTACATCTGAATTTTTTAATTCAATGTATTTTTTTTGTCTTAATCTATTTTTATTAACATATAATGTAATTGTGTTTTCATAATGTTTTTGTAAAATATTATACATGTCTTTTCCTAAGTCACTATATAATAATTTTAATAATAAAAATAATCTTACTGTTAATTTATAACATGATTTATTTTGAATTATATCTTTATTATTATCAATTGGTAAATATTCATTTATATTTACATAAGGTATTTCTTTTCCATCTACTGTTTCATATAAATCTTTATCACCTTCTAATAAACAATATGTATGTACATTCATCTGAACACCTAAAATTTTATGTATTAAAAAATCATTTTTAACATTTATTATACCTATTTTTTTTATTGGTATATCATGATCTAAAGAATATAGTGAGGTATTATCATTTTTCATTAGTGTTTTAATTAAAATATATACTGGTATTATATATACTGTATTTTCTTTAATATTTCTTTTTGAAAGTATACCTATTAATTTTTTGCTTTCATTAAATACTGGAGAACCAGAATATGATTTTTCAATACTGTTATCTAAAACATCTGCTTTTATATATATTATATTGGGATTAGTTGGTATCCCATTTAATGGCATGAAGAAAGGAACAGCGTTTGTTAATCTTATGTTTTTACCATTTTTTTTAACAAACAATATTTCATGATTTTTTGGTATTTTATTTATATGCTTTGTAAATACAATTGTATCTTCAATTGGTGATTCTGTTTTAAAAATAATTAACTCATTCCATACACTATCAATATATTTGGTTACTTTATTTTCTATATTATTATCAATGTTACATGATTCAATTGGTAAACCATGATTTGTACTAATTAAAAAAGTTTGATTATCAAAAGAAAAATTAAATGCTGATAAACTTATTTCGTTTGTATTTGAATTAATATCTTGTAATTTACATGTTATATCGATTGATTCCATTAATAAGATAATTATTTATTAACAATAATATTTTTCAATTTTTTATAAATTAACTAGGTTAATTTGTAAATAATTAGGTGTAAACTCAATTTTTTATAAATTGCTTAATAATTTTAACATAATAATGTAATATAGGGTATTCCGTTTTATCAACATTATCAAATAAAATTGTGTTATTATAAACATTTGCTATTTTATTTATAAATCTTTCATAATAATTACCAGTATGTTCTTTAATAGTTATTATATTATCATCATTATTTACATATAATGTTTTAAAATATAAACTATTATAAAATAAAGGCATTATTAAACATAACCATTCAATTTTAATTCGATTTGTTATTCTCATTTCAAGTTTTGAATTTGAGTATGGAATATTGTTTTTATTAAAATTATATTCTTGTGCATTATCATAACTAATATAAAATAAATGTGGACTATCATTTATTTTTGTGTCCATATTAATAATTCTATATCCACCAACTGTTGTGTGAAATAATTCATTCTTCATTTTAAAAGTAAATTGATATGGATAACCAAACATAAATGATTTTATCACTTTTTCATATATTGAGTCTGATTCTAATGTTTTTGTAAAACTTGGTTGAAATTTTTTCATTATATCAATTATATTTGGTTCTGTATATTTACTATCACCATTACGTTTTATTGTTAAAACATCAAAAATATTTTTTGTATAATCCTCTACAAATTTTATAATTATTTTAGGTTGAAGGTTATTTTCATTACACCATTGTGTTATTTCATTATTATATTTTATAAAGTCATTAAATATTTCATCTGTTAAAAGACATTTAATGTTTAATAAATTTTCAAAACATTTTACATCATAAATTTTATTATTATTATAATAGGTAATTAAAAGATTCCATAATTCTAAGTTAAATTCTTTTGGTATATTTTTTTTGTCATTTTTGTAATATGTTAAAAATGTTTCAACTATTTTTATAAATAAACTATAATATTTTTTAATTAAATAATCAATTGATGAAATTTTAAAAACATTAAAGTAATAAAATTTTTTTTTAAAACCATTAAATATATCAATTAACAATTCTAATTCTCTATCTTGATCATTATATGATTTATCAATTTTAATAAATAAATTTTTCATTGAACTATTTATTGTTTTAATTAATGTCATTACACCAATAACTTCATTTAAACAATTATAACCCATTGATGCTATAATTACAAATGCCTCTTTATTTGTTTCAATAAAATTTAAACTTTCTTTAATTTCTGATACAAAATTATATATTTCACAAACATAAAATGTTGTTCTATCATATTTTATTGTATTTGCATCGAATTTTTTTTTGTTAATATCTACTAAAATCATTTTTTGTGTTAACATATCAATCATTTTTTTATAAATTGTTGGATCTAATTCATTCTTTTTTTTTGAATTAAAACTAATTATTTCATTTAAAATATTTCTTTTTATTGCTACTTCATAAGGATGTATTAAATAAAATTCTCCACGAATATCAAGTAAATTATCTGTATTGTAACCAGTATTATATCTTTTAAAAAAATGTAAACGAGTTCCTTTCATTTCATTAAAATATAAACTGTTCCAATAAGATTCATAATTTATATTTTTAATATTATATTGTTTAGTTAATATATTTAATATATTTTTTTTAACAATATCAGTTTCTTTATTTAATATTTTGTCAAATATTACTATTTTTGATATATTTTTATTTGAAGATAATTTAATTAGTTCAGGATACACTAAATTATAATTATCAAAATCATTAGGATCAATATAATATGGTACTATTAATCCCTCTTTTACATCTTTTTCTTCGTCATATTCATCAACAATATTATATTCATTATTAAAAATTATTTCTTTGTCTTTTTTAATTAATTGTAAAAATGTATCTTCAAAATTAATTTGACTTATTTTAAATTTTGGTTTTATTAATTCACGTGCAAATTTTTCATAAACATAATATACTGTACCTTCTGCTGTACGTCCTACTCTACCTTTACGTTGTTTTCTACTTGCTTCTGATATTTTTTCTATTTCAAAACTATATATATCTATATTTTCATTATATATATTTGTTTTTGTGTATCCTGTCTCAACAACATAACGTAAAGATGGTAATGTTAATGATGCTTCTGCAACATTAGTTGCAATAATTATTGCACGTTTATATGTACCTGGTGATACATTTTCTTCAATATATTCTGTTGACCATGTTTTATGTACATTACTTCTTTTACTTTTAATGAAACCAATTGTTTTATCAATATTTAATATAATATCTTTGTATCTTTCATTTATTTCTGATAAATATGGTAATGCAATGTTTCCTTCTGGTAATACTTTATTTAAATATTCTACTGAATTCATAATATCTTTCACACCATTTGCAAATAATAATATTTCTCCCCTTTGTGATTCATTACATATTTTTAATATTATTTCATATGATTTTTTTAATGTTATATCTGAATTTAGTTTATCTGGTTTTGTTTCATCTACTATAGATTCTTCTAAATATTTTTCTGTAATTTTATGTTGTGTTGTTTCTCCAGGTGGAGAAATATGAAATCTTCTATCTAAATATACACGATCAATATTAATTTTAACGTTATTTTTAAAAGGTATTAATGTTGGTTTTATTATTGGATAAATTAAATTATCATTTATAAATCTAAAATATCTTCTATAAATTGGTTCATCTTCTTCTAATGTTGCAGACATAATTACAAATTTTACATCATTATTAAATATTATACCATTTCTTATAATTGTTGTTAATAAATCCATATAAACGTTATGTTCATGTGATTCATCGATTATAATAACATCATAAATATTTTTATTACCGTAAATATAGGTATCTTTATTTTTATTATAAATTTGTTCTTTTAATAATCCATTTTTAATTAATTCTTGAAATAATGAACCATCTGTTGATACTTTTAATGTTAAATGTGAACATGTTTTTTTAATATGATTATCCACACTATATTTATATTGTAAATAATAATCATCAGTTTTAATTTTTCCAAATTTTTTATTTGGTTTTTGTATTTGTACACCCATTTCTTCTGCTATTCTTGCAGAATTACCAACTGTTACATTAATTCTTGGCTGTGTACAAACTAATTTTCCATTTGTTTTATAATCAAGCATTTTTACTGAATACATTAATAACTTTGGTACTTGTGTAGATTTACCTTGACCTGTTGCACCGGTTACAAATAATACACGGTGATTAATGTAATGATTAAAAAAATTAATTTGACATATCCAATCCATTGCATAAAATGAATACCACTTTAATTCTTTTTCTAAATGTTTAAAATAATCTATTTCTTCGTAATTTTTATTAACTATTTTATTTAATTCTGAAAACTTTTTATTAGTTACAAAATAATATGCATCAAGCCATTCTGGATGTTTTTTATAATTTTCTATAAAATTATTACTAATTATAAATTCATTTAATATTCCATTTTTAACTAAATATTCCCAAACAAGTGTTTCTTTAATTTTTCCCCATGATCTTAATATGTTATTATTAATATTATTGTATTCTATGTTTGATATTTCATAACCAAATTCAATATTTAAATTCTTTTTAATATTTAACCAATTGAAATTGTTTAAATTATATTTATCCCAAAATGTTTTTTTATCATCATCAAATAGTGATTCATATTTTTCTGGCAATAATTCCCATTTTTTACTATGAGATAATGTTTTTGCAATATTATATAAATTTTTCAAATTACATGATTCAAATTCATAAAAATCTGTTTTAATTTTATTGTTTTCAATTAAATAATCATAATACATTGTGTTTTTAAAATTTATTAATGATTCATCAATAAAATTCCATAAAAATTTTGGATTAACATTTTTTAAAAATATATCAATTTGATAATTTTGAATATCTGCTAGCTTTTCTATTGTTTCATCTGTATAATCACTATCTATATCCTCATTTTCAATATTATTTATTGTAAATATTTTTTTTAGTTTTTTAAAATCTACAGAACCTTCTTCAAAAATTAATAATCTATCTGTAAAATTATTAACCATAAATACTATAAAATTTTTCCATAAAATATATTCATTTTTATTTATACTTAATGCTTTTAATTTATTAATAAATTCTATTTGTATACTATATGGTAATTCATCAATTGATTTGTATTCAAGAATTAAATTTAAATTAAGATTATTATTTATAAATTGCAAAAGATATTGTTTTTTATTATTTATGTTAAATGGAAAAATAATCCATTTAATTTTTTTAATATTTTCGTAATAAATATTTCTATAAACATTATAAAATTCTCCCACATATAGACCATTATAATTTAAATCATAGTCACCATTAAAATATAATTTAATTGTATTTTGTAAGTTCTTACTTGTTTCATTAAAAATATAACTAGTTTTATATGTTTCTAATGTTAATGGCGAAATATTTAACCAATTTACATACATTTTACCATTTATAATTGATAATGTTTTCAATAAACTTAAAAATTTATTACATATAATTTTGTAAATTAATTCATCTTCAAATTTACAGTTTTCCAATAATAATCCAACACCAATATTTGAATATTTAAAATGTTCTTTTAATATTATATTTCTTTCTAATTCTATTGCTGATTCATTTAATGGTTTAGAACATACTAATTCATCTAAGTTAATTATTTTATCATAAATATTAGTATTATCTTCATTTATAAAAGGTAAAAATAATAATGTAATTGCTTTAATATCTTTATTATTATTTTTTGTAAATTGATTAAATAAATCTTGACTATTTATGTTAAATAACTTTTTTATTCGTATAATTAAAAAAAAACATAATTCAGATAGTAAATTTAAATCAATTTTATTTAGTTTTGTAAACCAACTATTAAAAAATATTTCTGTGTATTTTTTAAAATTATTATCACTTTCATCATATATAGTTTTTATTTCTAATAAATAATTTTTATAATTAATCATTATAAATAAAGTGAAATTTTTAATTAATTTTTTCATATTTCCATTTATTATTCTCAAATATTAATGATAATTTTCCTGTTTTATAATTATCAATAGATTCAGTTTCTGGTTTAATTGGAACTGATTTATTTATTATTTGTAAAATATTCCTACAATGTCCTTGATGTGTTACTAATAATATATTTTCATTAGTTTTATAATATTTTTGTATAATAAATTTTAATATTTTTTTTGTTCTATTTTCATGTAATTTATTGTCTTCAGGATATAATAATTCAGAACTTTTTATTAATGATATATATTCTGGATTATAGTTAAATTCTTCACATAAATAATCTGGTAATTCTACATTAT
>JACCDO012281504.1_pt1 | contig 19473 bp, 5 predicted proteins | sample 7446101 | NCBI WGS metagenome assembly JACCDO01 (sample SAMN15323440, study PRJNA562643) | freshwater metagenome | isolation source: river surface water | place: USA:Blue River Watershed | collected 2017-08-16 | reverse complement strand
GTGGTAAAACTGGACCTCCCAATAATGAATCTAGTGTAATAAATCAAAATGGTCCTTATGAGGATTTGAGTGGAAGGGGAGGCGGAAGAGCAGGAGGGAGAGGAGAAGGAAGAGGAGGTGGAAGAGCAGGAGGGAGAGGAGAAGGAAGAGGAGGCGGAAGAGCAGGAGGGAGAGGAGGCGGCTATGGTCGTGCTTTTGATGATATTCCGCTTCCAGCACAATCCTTTACTATGGATCTATTTCCTTCTCTACCACCAGCACCACCACTGGGTAAATAGCACTGCCATCATTTGTTAATATTGTAATCCATTTTATCCTTCATTCATATAAATATTTTTAGTATATTATTTCTTTATTACGTGTTTATCCTCCTCTATGTCAAGATACCTGATAACCAAGGTACCTTTTTTGACCGTTACCGGTACTTTTATTATTTTTTATTTTTTTTAAAATTCCATACCAATAAAAAGTAGTAATCCGATGGATTCCTCGCCTGAGGCCAGCCCCATGTCAATGGGCGAGACTCGCCAGCGCTTGCACAAACTACTGAATAGGGAGAAGGCATTGCGGTCGCACCTAGAGTCTACAAGTAAGTTACAATTTACTATACGTGATCAATTATATCAAGAAAATATTCCAGCTGAATCACGTAGTTTTAATCGTCTTGATGATGCTAAAAATGAGAGCCAGAATAAAAAGAGTAATGAAAAAAAGTATTGCTTCAATACCAGAATTTCATCGATGAATAATGATGCAGTTAATGATGAAGAAATACTACTACAAGGAATAGATTCAAATAAATTAGATGAAATATCACAAAATATACAAGAATTAAGCCACGAAATAGTAAATAAATGCCAAAGTATTGAAGAAATGAAAGAAAACATCGAAAATAATAAGGATTTAGCGAAATTAGGGATAATATGTATGCAATTATGGATAGTTGATAACCATGGTGGATTATCATGTAGTACTAAAGATAATTACATACGACGCAGTATTGACATCAAGACTTCAACTATCCTATTAGAAAAAACTTCATTTTCTTCATTATTGGTCGATTCACGGCATGATTTGTGGGTAACACTTGAAAATGCGGTGCGTTCAATTGATCCTATCAATCTGAAAGGTACCTTCCGTGCTATTCACGCTATTTCTTTGCCAGTTGTTGATACCAATAATAGTAAAATTGGTATTTTAATTGCCCCAGAATTGTTAAATATGTCGATACCGTTAGCTATAACTCGTCGACCATCTTATGAAAATGCAACAAAAATACGTCAATTATATGCTATAAAATGCATTGAAAAAGTTGCTGGCGCCGTTAGCATGAAGATGAAAACAATAATAGACGAAGAGCATGTTGCCCACAAGCATAACGAGAATGCAAGGTACATTAATAACGCATTTGTTATGGAAGAAATGTATAAGTGCTCACAGGAATTGAGTCAAGTGAGTACGATGCATGAGGTCATTCAACGTGTTCTTGATTCATGTATAAATGTATATAAAGTGAAAATAGCTGTTGGGTTATGGGCGAGTGGCGATGGTATCATAAACAGCGGCAGCACCGACAGCACAAGTAATCATTGGATTAGTATTTTCACCACAAACACTTTACACGCTGCTCAAATTGACAATAAGAACGTGTTAATCAGCCGTATCATGAACCATAATTACATTTCAATGGTGCCTTTACTCATGAACACTGCCATGAGTGAGCTAAAGGTATCAGGGTTAGTGAGTGACATTAGCGAGAATGACACGGTTGATATGTCACTCGTAGCAATTCCTATAATGCTTGAGGGTTGGAATGAACATTATAGTAGTACGTCATTTGAGCGTGCACCAACCTCCAGGTGCAGCATTGTGCTAGTCTTCCCCTCTATCGTGGGCAATGCAGTGAAAGAAAGATATTTAAATTACGCTGAAAGCATTAAAAGTGTCTGTGAAAAGCACCTGCATCGAGTGTACAAGGTCCTCCTACAAGCGAACCTACAACGGTACGCAACCATTTATACGAAGATCAGTAACGGTTTGTACCAACCGGAAATGAACACGGATTACATGGCCAATTTATTCAATATCTTCCAGAGTAAAGAGATCTGTCAGTTATTTCACGCAAAGAAAGTGGCGCTTATTATGTCCAATAACGTGTTAAACAGTGCCACGAATAGCAAAGACCACGACGATAAGTTAGTGCTGTTCCATGGACAGTCCAGCGTGGCGCATCCAACCGTTAACATGGATATTGTACTAAGAAAATTGATTTCTATTGACTCGGAGGATATTAATACTATAAAATATTCCTGGATGACGCAGTTAATGAGCGATAATGTTGTATCGCTAGACAAGCTCAACGTCCGACGAGCTGCCTTCGATAGCGAGGACGGCTTTGAAAGCACCAATGAGAATCTACGTAAAATCATCATGGCCATAGATCAATCAGCTCAATCGGTGCTGTTGGTGCCGGTGAGATCACTCTATGGTCTCTCTATATTGGTCCTAATCAACCGGATTCCATATGAAAATCGATGCAGTGTTTACTACGACAGTATTCCGGGGCTATCCGGGGAGCACAGCATCCTGCACACGTTCACTCCGGTGGATTGCGAGTTAATAAAACTATCAAATATTAGTAAACATCTGGCCTCGTTGATTGATTGCGCAGTGCGTTTGCAGCAAGCATATGCTGTATCCAGTGAAAACAATCGTTATAAAAACCAATTGAACCATCTTGCGGACATGGTTAGTAAGCAAAGAAAGAAGCAGATATTGACCAAGCATTGGTCCAAATGGAATGAAGCAATGACTATGAAGCAATCGATGAAAGGAGAGTCATTTAATAGCAATTTACTCATGGCGACGATAGACTTATTGAAGGTGGGGAGTAACATTGAGTTCGCCATAGAAGGTGCGGAGAACAACGGCACCATTGAATCATTCCTACAACATGTCGAGGATCACGCATCCAAGTTGTTTCCTGCAGACGCGGTTATTGTTGGACAAGGTGATTCACATAGTTTAAATCAAAACGCTATGGAGAATATCATCGTCGTCAATCCGGATAATGGTATTGCTTCGGGTGGTAGCTCGCATGGTGTAATGAGTAACCATTTACATCATAAGAACGCGCGACCTATACTGGTTGGCAACATAAACTATGTATGCTACCAGACTCAATACCAAACCGTTGCATTAAATGGCGGCACCGCCAACACTACCATCACTCCTACCGCCTCGACCTCAACCACCATTAAAACCATCGGTACCATCAAGATTACTCGCCCTTGTATCCATGGTATGATCAAACAGTTTTCAGCCCTCGAAATCAATTTATTAAAACAATATTGTGATATAGTATCCGTTGTGTACTCATCCCTGCGTAACGGCATGAAAGCCGATCTAGCTAACGGTAATTTCAACGGACTTATTCTGCCATATTTGTCCCAATTACTGCCGTTAATACTGGATTTGACCTCAAAAGATGCAGCAGATATTAAAGCCAAACTGCCAATTGCGGCATTGTGGATGAAAAAATTAACCGGCGCTGACGTGGCCTTAGTGCGACTACTATCGAGCTCAATCACCAGTAGCAACAGCAATATTGGCGAGGTAGTTATCTCTTCCGAAGATGCAAATGTGAACGATATCGTTATTTCGAAAGATATTAAAGCGTTACATTCGCTTATTAGCCGTTTGGTAATACACATTCCCTATATATGATGCTGTGCAACAGGTACTCACTCACTCACTTATAGGTATTTGATGACAGCAATTATGTCAAACTAGATCATAGTAGCATGGACTCCTTGAATACTGACGTCATCAACCTGAAGCTACATAAAGATGGTGACTCATCAGTGATGGGAGAAATCAAAATTGTTGGATCACACGATGGAGCATTTTACAACGATCAAAACATGGCGGTGCAGCTGATTTCGTATGTTATTGCGCACATGTTTTCTGTATCCAAACGGATCAAAACGGCCGAAGAGATAGGGTTGCGAGCCACTGAAATAGCTAAGACATTGGAATTAAATTTAAATAATAATATTCGTGAGTTAACGATAGAGAAAGCCACTTCTACGACGCTAAAGAATCGGTTGACGTCAGTCCTGTCGTTGGTTGTTTTGATAGGGCAGTGTTTGGAATCGGCATCGATTGGTAGCATTGCCAACATTATGAATGAAACGTTACCGGCAATTACCGGCTGCAAATCAGCCGGTTTGCTTGTACTAGAAACGACATCCAATAACTCTCTGCATTTCTCAGTGGTGGCTCCTGATGGTTCCAAGAAAGGCACTATCTCCTACGATCAACTGCTACAAATCCCTTCGTTCAAAGACAATCCAATGGCTTATCAATCAAAGATAATGATTGGTCAAACGGGTGTGCGCGCACTAGGTGCTATCTTACTCTTCCGTAACATTGAAGAATCAACTGACTCACTTGGCATTGCACGGGAAAAATCAGCATGGTCAGGGTTAGAAGATATTTTAGTCGGGTCACTAAATGCCGCCTTAATTAATTGTATGACTAAATTTGCGTATAGTGATCTGATTGATCAGTTGCGCAAGGAGTCCAACCACGCGATCCAGATCTTGGACCAGAATAAACGAGAAAATATTAAATTACTTGAACAAAAATCAACAAATGAATTAACATTATCAAAATTTGAACATGAAATAATGGGATTAACAGAGACGTTAAAGTTGAATGAAGAAATGCATCGCAACGTTACGAGCTCGTTAAATGAAAGGATTGCTACCTTAGAAGTGGATTTAGCAGAAGCAATCAAACAAAATGCTATGCAGGTATCTTGTCGTCATGATCTTACCGCCTTGGTGATGTCGTATTCCTTTGATCACCGGTCACATCATGATGCTGTTTACCAATGGTTAACAGATTTTGCTAGCTCGCGCAATACGAAAGTGTATTCTGTTGCCCAGGAGGAAGGTGGCACCTTAGCCGCCAATTCCGCGAGTATTATCAGAGGGATAGTAGCTGCAGCTGGTGAGGCGCTTCGCACTAACAACCTAGTTGAGATATTCACCAATTACGCCGGTAATAATGATACCAACAACAAATTTATGCTGTCATCCAATGCTACCTGCAATGTCGTAGCATTGATCGTGCCGAACCGGTTTGCATCCCCTCAATCACAATCACAAAGCAGGCATGATCATGCATGTTTTGTATTTACCCGTAGTTGTAAAGATAAAAATGATGGCTTTACTACCTATGATAAAGAAATATTTAGTGCCGCCTCGGCGCTTGCTGCTCGCTCTTTATTCCACTCCAAGACGAAGCACTCCGTCGACGATATTGTTTCATTAGAAGAGAAATTAATGAGTTTAAAAAATCATAATCTTCGTTCAAAGCAAGTGATTTCAACGTGTGAAAATTTATGGCAACGAAGTTTTGTGACTCGCATTGACGTCACCAAAGCTATGGAGACGGCTATCGTCTCCCTGTTTACCCGCGGAGAAGGTGACCATTGCGCAGTGAAGTGTTCTATAGTGTTTCCCTTTGAGAATGTAGCAACAACCACGGCGGTTCCAAGCAATGCATCCGAAGCTACCAGTATGTATCAAGTGTTATCCTCCTACGGCTTAGCTGGTGAAATAGAAATCGTGCACATTGTTATGAGTAGAGGGGAGTCGTATCGCAAGGGTGGTATCATGTGGTGCCCATTAAAAGGCGGCAATACATCGGATGTCAACAATGACGTCACTGCGTTAATACGTATTGAAAGAAAATTCAATGAAAATCTAGATAACTTACGATTTGGATACTCTCCAATTCATGCATCTGGTGGTTCTTCCCCCACAATTTCTGATTTGGTATTCATCGAAGAAGAAGAACACATGTTAGTTCTATTCAGTCGACTGGCGTATCCCATGCTAGATCGTGTTAAATTCTTCTCGGAGGCATATGCCGGTGTCAACCAGGCGGGTCAAGCAATAAGCGCCTTACAAGGTATTCAAAGTAATCTAGAAACAAAATTATCTATTGAAATTAGTCAACGATTACAGCTAGAAGAAGCATTGAAATCGGGTGCCATGCTTTTGGGGTCCACGTCATCGATGCGTTACTCCCGTTTACAGCTATTAGACAATGTGAAAAAAGCAATAATTAGTCTGACTGCCTCAATAGAATGCTATATAATCATGCCGAATACCAGCGAAGTGTTTTCACTAATTCCACACTCCATGCATCACTCCGCAGACGATTTCTTAGATGTAGATCCCAACAGTCTGTTTACTCTGGATGCTGATCGACCTCAACCGGTTCGAGTTAGGTTAGAGACAAGCGACTTAGAAGCCGTTGCATTACAAATGAGTAAAGCGATTATTGCACCAGGAAATAACGGTAATGAAGGGGAAAATGGAATGAAAAATATTGGCCAAACATGGCAAAGCTGGGTAGTACGACGTCTGCAGGGCCAGCTCCTCATGACCGGCGAGGACAAGGCGTTGAATATGGATAACACGTTCTCATTAGCTGTCCCGTTTGTGCTTAAAGATGGAACCAGAGGAATCGCGTCATTAGTGCGTCGTCAAAGTCCATACACTGCGATCGATAGAGAGTGTATCACGTGGATCACAAGAATCTTTGCATATTGCATGGAAGTACGAGGTGGCGATGAAACAGTACAAGAGAAAACGGCACATTTGACGAAAGAGGTTGAAAGACTACGTTTAGCTGACCGCAGAAACGCATCCATGGAGTTAGACACTGACAATCTGGAGCGGGACTTACTCATATCAATGTCGTCCAATAGCGGCATCGCACCTAGTGGATATGCAGACGTCGATACCTGTAAACCAGAGCTTTACTTAAGCCACGAAGAGGCACTTCAAGCCGTATTATTGGTGTGTAAGAACAGCTTCGGTAACAATAACGTGCACCTTATTGACACCGAAACAGTCGAACCAATTGTTCATAAATTAGAGAATGATAAAGACTCCGTTGAAACCAAGAAGGTGAAAGATGACAAAGACCGACGTGTAACCACGGGGACGATACAAAGCCTCAATGGCAAAATCTTATACTGGTCTAATTACGTTGTTTCGTTATCTGGAGCCACTAGCTCATCAGTTAAGTACCTCGATGTATTCAGTGAAGGAAATTTATACTTGAATATTCAACAGAAAGGATTTCCAGTCATATGGATTCACATCGTGTTGGAGAATCACCACCTAGTTCAGTTGCGATTGCGATTAATAATCCTGCTTAAATTACTTGACCAACTCGAAAAACAGTCATTAACATTACGTCAATTAGAAGATTTGAAGGTTTCTAGCAGTAGTAAACTGAGTGCCCAATCGAATATCAACCGGATGTGCGACTATATCAGCACCTCTACCCTTGCCATTTGTAACTCCTTGCGCGAGGAAGTCCGATTAACACCCAGTTATGGCAAGAATAGCTCTGCTTTTGCACAGTCAAATGCTTGGTTGCGTCAATCCTTACTTAAATTATGTGAATCAATGTCTGTTCTTACAAGCTCTGACGTCGGTGTTGGTGCGTTAAGTATTGTCCAGAGCAAAGATACCTCAGGGTTAGTCACTGCAAACTACGGTGTAACGTGGTTTACGAATGAACCGGAAGTTACGTGGGCAGCTGGTTCTGGTTATGGAAGACAATCAGCCTATCCTAGTAACGAGCCAATTTATAATATTGAACGTAGTAACCCTATCCACTTGGCGATGAGCAACAAAGCAATAGTCTTTATTTCATCCCAAAGCGAAGATGAAGCCATATTGTCTTGCGCTATCGATGGAATCACCAAGATTGTCAATCAAACATTCATATCACCAGTACAAAAGAGGAATGTTAAAATGCCGTCTATTATGATGGCGCCACCTTGTAGTGGGTACACCTACGGGACGTTGATCATACCTGTCACCATCGAATCCAAAAACTCAACGATCATGATAGTAGTCAAACCGCCGCAAGATAAAAATAGTGAAAATGCTGTTATTGACACCAATCTAGCGCATAAAATGAATGCGTACACCAGATCAACGGAGGTCATATCAACGATGATAACCTCGTGGTTCTTCTTGTGTTCATGCATTGAAGACTGCGTTGAGATCAGAGAAAACCTACTCACATTGTATCGAACAGAGAAAATGTTAGGCCTTCAAACACTGCAGAAGGTTGTTCAATCTCGTAAATTATTAGAAAATGGATTTTTACGGTTTAAATTGCAGTCTTTGGGTAAGAAATTGCAAGCTGCATATGGCGAGACATCAATGCTGACGTTAGCCAAGACACAAATACGTACGCAAGAGCAAACATTAGCTGATTGGACAGAGATTGTCAAGGGATTGAATAGTGCTGCGGCATCCTCGGTCAGCATGTCCGGTATATCCAATGGTGTTGTCGGCTTCTGGACGAATGCATGCCGCATATTATCCTCGTTAATGACATCATACATCAGTCTGCAATCATGCAACTTATATCTGATCAATGCCGAAGGAGATCCAATAGAATTAACGGCGAGAGAATTATCCACACCAAACCAAAATGACGGTTTATTTTCGCCATCTTATGACTATGCCAGTGGCGCTATAGAGGTTCGAATGGTGGATGGTTTGAGTGACCGCATTGGCAGTATCGTAGTTGATTTGCTAAGTAATTCAAGTCAAAGAAATAAAGAAAAAATTATACGAATGACACGTCAAGATACGGAGGTTAGTGCCAACATGCATCTGATTGAAGAACAAATATGGCTCATACCTGTCAGAACAGCGCGCGCTATACTAGGCGTCCTGCGCATAACGGTACAAATCCCTGTAATCAACACGAATGTCAGTGTAATAGGAGCAGGTTTATCAAATTCTAGTGAGTATCTACCGCATCATTCCACACCTAGAAACGTTATACGTCACAAGAATGACAACGACGAGAACAGTCAATACAATAATAAACTGCGTTTAGATTCAGCTCAAACTTGCGCTATTAATTTCTCGGAAGTCATTGCACCGTTATTGTTTGCCGCTGCAACGATTGATAAGCAAAAGAGTAATTTAAAGCTGAATGATGACGCACATCAAAAGCTATTAAGTAAACAGAAATCAACGATATTAGAGCTATCAAATACCGTTAAAAGTACGTCATTGCTATCTAATTGCCTGACTGCATTAGGCGATATAATGTCTCGTGATCCAGCGAATACCACCAACATTCGATCACTATGCAATACAATCGCTGTGACTATTGGAAACACGATTGATGCATCTGTAACGATACATTTACATGGTGCTGATGGTGATGCGGATGCTGGCGTTGAAGCGAATACAAAAGGCATAGGCAGTAGCAATCAACATCGAGAATATAAAACCGTAACGGAAGCACTAGTGCATCCAATCACCGGTAAGAGTCTAGGCACTCTGTCTATTTCGGTGGAAGTATTAACGAATACTAAATACGGATTAAATTTTGATGTGGACGGTGACGTCATCAATAACTCCTTTGAAACGGAGCTGAATACAGCTGCATTACATATCCGCGGCCTTGAAAATGCGGCCAGTAGCAGTGCTCCAAGTGCTTCCGCCTATCAATTTGAACAAATTTCAGCGATTATTAAATCACTAGGTAGGATATTGAGCGGGATTATCGTTAGTGGATCGCGCGAGTACGACAGCAAGGTGATCGTTAGCATTCTGCAAGACAAAGTGACTCAGGCAGATACATTGGAGCATATGTATTCCCTTGTAGATTTCTATCGGACAGTAGCTAGTGTGGTGAACCAATGCCTGGTGTTTATTGCAGAAACCGACGATCCTCATGCATCGTCTTACAAGGGAATAGACGGTATTCAAGACCGTTTATTGCAATTCCTGCATCAATTATGTGTTAAATTACCCACCCTTCTCTTATCTACCAACCAAAATCGTACCACCAAATCCCTTGCAACACTTATTGGATTTGCAATTAATGCAGACCACAATGCAGCCAGCAAAGCCATGAATTGGGTGTACGCCGACAAATCAAGTAAAAGGAATTTACGTCATGAACTAACTGATAATTTAGCTCGCAGTTGTCTGTCAACAGGTGTGAAATCGGCTGTGGATATTCGTTTTGATGAGCAAGTAGACGACGGAGCATTCAATGGTGCTTCACGTGAGAAACAATTGCAATATAATTTAAAATCTATATTCCCCGACGGGGTTCGTGTGGTAACCTACCCATTACTGGGTCATGTCTACCAAGAGACCTCTGACCATTCAAAAATAAAGGTGCTGGGTGTGATGCAGGTATTACTCGAGCTATCAACATCATCTTCGTATACTACCACCGACATTGATGATCTACTCGATGACATTTCGCATGCCGTCGGTTGTACGTTGCATGAACATCAAAAACGTATTCAATTATACCAGTACGTCAGTGATAAAATAATATGTGAAAATGATAAATTATTATGGCAAGAATATGCGAAATCATGGAAAGGTATATCACTAGCTCAAGCGTCCGTAACCAGCAACTGTGGCATCATGTCGAGCATGGCAGAGATACTGGATGTAGATGCTGTGCAAGCACCACTCGTCAGTACTGGACTCACTATTACCGTGAAATCAAGTGAAAATCCACAATTATTTGTTCCTACAAAATCGAATATTTCATTGGATGACGCGAATACCACGTACGCCGAGATCAGTGTCCGCAATCCTCACGTCCATAACAATGTCTACGAATCGGAGATGATTGATGCACTAGGTGCCATCATACGAAGTGGTTTAAGTGTATGTAAAATACGTACCGAAGACATTCATAGTAACTCAAAACGAATGAGTAAAATAATGAAAGAAAATGAAAAATATAAATCAGATTTACGATTAACACAGCTGGAATTGACCTCGTTGCAAAAGAATTATGACAGTTTAAAGGTGCTATCATCCACTACCATCGCGTCACTATGCGCCCCTACGGTGCTTGAACTCGCTTCTATACTGAGTAACTCAAGGGTCAACACTAGTAACATCTGGGACCATGTATACCGTATTGCCGACCGCGCTATCGAGAGGATCGGGGATAATACGTTCAAATACCATCTCTCAGTGCTAGTGAAAGAGCCCGACAATAGCGACGACGCGCATCATGCGAATAGCATGAGTATCTACAGTAAGAATACCTCGCAACGACCTATACTATGTCGCATGTATGATGGTGACCGCTCGCGTCATGGCAACGGTCAGACGATTTTGAGTATTGCCACCCAAGTACAAACGAATGTAATGAAGTCTATCATGATGGCGCAGGCACCTCAAGAATCTGTTGTTATTAAAACGTTTAAATCTGGTGATTGTCATGAATCGGTTGCATCTAAATTAACCGCTGATGTCATAGGTATCGACGAGCAATACCTCTCATCATTAGTCGCTAATGCAGTAACTGATGGTGATGATAGCAGTGTTTCGGTATCATGTTTAGGCATTACTGATGAGAATGGAGACCACTTAGGAATGATCCGCATTGTGTATTTGAATGAATCAACTGCGTCTGCTACGACTAGAGAACACGGTAGTACTGACAGCACGAATGCACGATCTCTCCTTCGTCCAGTACTAAATCTAGTAGCCCAAATGACTGGCAACATAATCTCGTACATCAACAAAAGGTCTGTGTTAGTTGCATTAGCAGAGAGTAGAATGGTCACTATTGATGACAACAATAACAAATTGATACAGATTGGTGCGTTATTAGATCGGGCTAGAAGAGTGCATACGATTGTAGCCCGAGAATGCAATTCATTATTAGATCCGGCAATATTAGAATCCAATCTTTCATTAGGGTTATCTGCCACACCATATCGCTCGATTCATCCCGCATCATTGTCTCCTCTCGTTGCATTGCAAGATACCTGCATGAAATTATTGAATATGACCAGAACGTTATTACAATCGGAAGGTCAAGCCATATTACTACAGGATACGTCTAGCACTCCAACCTCGTACCAAGTTATATGCACTGGTAATGCCATCACCTGGTCTGGTGTGCAACCTGGTATATTTGGATTAGTTTCGTCTACCACGGACACTACATCCCTAACCGAAGTATGTATGGCAACACAAAAAACCATTTTAGTTGCGGATGCATTGGCCGATTTAAGATATGGATCCAGTTTGGATGGTGCATGTGTTGCGGGGACACCTCTCTTAGTCGTACCTCTACGTGGTAATGGTGGCATTGTCATGGGTGTGATACTCATTGCTAGAGGTTGCACTAGTCCAGTTTATACCACCGAAGATGTGATAGCCGCAGAAATGATTTCATCGTTAGGTTCAATCGCCTTGTATTGGGCGCATGGAATTAAACCTATTCATTCACAACTCAATCAAAATTCACTTCAAATTGAACAGCTTGAAAAAGCCGTTAAAACTTTATCAAAAAAGATAAAAAAATAATAAAATATTAAGAGATTTATGTACATATAAATAGGTTATACTAATGCAACAGGCGATTACTTATAATTTGATTTCCGTATTCTTGATACTCTGCTTTGCTTATCCATAATTGTTGAAATGACCCACAGATACTTAAAATAGACCCACCAATCCACGCACCATTTCGACGTTCTAATGGCATTTGTAATGCCGGTTTACACTTCATAGTGGATGGTAAATAATTTTCAGTTAAATCCCATGTTAAACGCTGTGTAACACCATCAATTAATGACCCACCACCAGTGGGTACCAGGTTCCCGATAAGATCTTTTCTAGCATCAACATCGCACTTGCACAATGAAGTAAATACTAACTCGGTCAACGTGTCTTCATTAGGTTGAATATCATATTCTTGCATATGCGATGGTAACCCTATTTTGACATTTGATCTCATTTCACTAAAACTACGTTTACCAAATCGATCAGAAGTCTTGTAAAATATTCGTTCTGGTGCAGTACACAATGCATCTGAATGACTGATCATTGTCCCATCGGGTAATTCAAATGGGGGTATTTGTAGATTGTGAATAACTGTGTCACGAGTAGCAACCAACATCGGACGATGTGGAATAAAGCACATATGTGATTTCAAATCACAAACAATATCATTAATAAACATTTCTCGCAGAGAAATGGATGGTTTCTTTGTTTTATATGCCGACAAATGCTCGTACCACGGATTAATATTTATATTAGCATTACTACATTCTTTTCTAACTATTTCATTTAGTGTATTACCACCTCTATTTGTCACAATTGTTGAATTCGACAAAGCATAGCCATCTACCACAGGAGTTATTCTTGTCGATGTTGCTCCATAATCAACAACTAAACTAGTTGATCTACCAGCACTAAATGTAGCCAATGCTGCATTTGATGCCATATAACAAGCAGGTGTGCCAAATGTTTCAAACATTAATTCTATCATTTTTTCTTTATTTTTATTAGATTTAAAATAACTTTCCGCTAAGAAAATTGGATATTCAAGTGGGTCAATACGCATACAATCAACCAAACCATATTTTAATATATCCTCTAAAATATCCCAATTTATTTCTGTATTATTATCTTGTACATGAAATGGGTTTCTTATTTCAACATTTTCTGATACACACCTCAATCCTACATCACTTATAACACTTTTTCGATCATTCCCATTGCATTTTCCATCTAAATAACCACAATCAGCCCGAAATACATGACGAGGTAAATCTTGACCAGCAGTACCAAATCTCATTTTATAGCTTCCTAAATCCACAATCGCCGCCTTAACTTCGTCACCACAGAGCATCTGCTGCATGGGCACGCTGTACTGGACCGCGCTCGCGGCAGCCATCTTGTTTCTTTGACTAGTTACTTAAGTATATTTTTTTGATAAATTTGATTTGGTTCCTCACACAAAATCACGCCGGTCTAATTAATTAAATTATGTATGTAAATTAATTATTCAAACAAGAACTATGTGCGATTAAAACTGCGTTTAAGAGGTTATTTAACAAGTGAAATGTAGCAATTTTTTATCGCAATATTAAATTAATATATTTTATTCCGTAAATTCAATGGTCACGTGTGCTGCTAGTTGGATTCAGATGCACCGTCTCTTCGCGCTACTAACCAAATTCATTTACTACCACGTAGTCCATTTCTTCATTTTTTTTGTTATTGAAAAGTCAAAAAAAGTTAGGGATGTCTCGCAATTGGTTAAAAAATTAAATTATTTTCTTCTAATTTCTCGTAGAATACATTAAAATTGGCGCAAATTAATTCAGGTACGTTTCAGACTCTTGCAATTACGTAGCTATTGATGCATAAAATAGTTGAATTACCCGGAATGAGATAAATATAATGATAGCATAAATTATGAACAATAATCACTAAAAAAGCACCATTTCGGCAGTTTTAATCGTAAATTTGCATGTTTTATGCAATATTAGCGCGACTTGGAGCTAATTTGTTCATACTGGATTGTATTTTGGACTATTGTTTGATATTTAATTAATACTTTACTCGATACAAACAATACTTGGATTATTTGACCATTAACTAATCGTCTTTTACTCATTTAATATTCGAATTATAGTAATTAACAATGGATTCTAGTAACCATAATAATAGCAATTATATCCCAAATATAGAGCATCGTATTACTATGCCTAATACCTATCCAAATCTTACTGTACAATTAGACGCTCAAAATAATATGCATATGATACAAGCTCCAACAATGAACACTATAAGCAGTAATAGTAGTAACATCCGACCTGAATTAGTTCGTACAGCAAATCACTCACGGATCGCTCAGCCATGGCATAATAATACACCCGAAATAGCATCTATACGAAAGAGTATTTGTACTTCTATTATGGAGTTATTATCTCAAAGACGAAATAATAATGCTACTCCTGAATGGCGAGAAAGGTTACCTCAGATGGCAAATAGACTGGAAGAAGCATTATATCATAGTTCAACAAACCTGAATGATTATAGTGATATGACCACTCTTAAAGCTAGGTTGCAACAATTGGCTGCTTTGATGAATAATAATAAAGCTGCTGCGAATAAAGTACAACCGCCTGCAGAAAATAATGTGCATAATATAAATAATGTTGATATCAAACCTGTTTTGAGCCAGTCGCAGTTACATCCAGTGAAACAAGCAGCCCCAGTATTGCTTACTGCTGTTAGTAATGCTAATACTAATGCGGCTACTGTGGTAACTATTACAGCACCTGCTACGGGTAGTTCAGTTGTTACTAATCCTAATCTTGCAGGAAATAATCAAGAGGAACATCGTAAACAAGTCTTAAAGCAGCAACAGCAACGCTTATTACTTCTAAGGCATGCATCAAAGTGTCCTCATGAAAATTGTCCGGTAACGCCATACTGTGCTAGTATGAAATTATTATGGAAGCATATTATGTCATGCAAGGATCAAGAATGTAAAGTACCTCATTGTGTATCATCTCGTTATGTTTTATCACATTATTCGAAGTGTCGGGAAACACAATGTCCAGTATGTGCACCCGTTAGAGATGCGATACGTAAAAATTATGAAAAAAATCGAGATGTTATACAAAAAGCACAGACCAATACAATGGATGCAAGCAATCGAGTCACAAAGAAAGATGGTCCTGCAACGAAGAAAGGTAAATATGCAAAATCTCAAGAGCTTGTACCAATTCATGAACCTCCAGTGGTAGTTAAACCACGTATTCCACAGTTACTTGATCCAGTATCATGTGCCATGTATTCGTTTACCAAAGAGGAAGTAGAAGCTCATTTCAGAAATATCCATATCGGGATGAAGTCTTCCAACACTAGAATACGCGAGATATGCATGCCGCCATTAGATGAAGTAATGAAACAACCAAACTGTCTGAATATATTTGGATGGCCAGTAGACTATGTAACACTAGGTTTACACGACTATCCCACAATCATTAAATTCCCAATGGATCTTGGGAGTATAAAGAAGAAGCTAGAGACCAATTCCTACCGCGAGTTGCAGCAGTTCGTCTCTGACGTATACCTGACGTTTGATAATGCAATGCTTTATAATGCAAAAGGAACATTTGTTCATGATTTTGCTAAAACATTAAAAAAATTATTTGATACCCGATATAAGGCATCCTTATCAGCATACGACCGCAAACAGATTGAAGCAAGAGCCAATCCTCAAGCATGTTTATTCTGTGGTGAAGTATTACTTAAATTTGAACCTCCCGTATATTATTGTAACGGTAAATGTGGTGGTCAACGAATAAGACGTAATGCATTTTACTTCAGTGCAGGGAATAACTCGTATCATTGGTGTTCTCCTTGCTTCTCTGAGTTACGCGATGATCAACCTATCCGGATGTTAGATTGCACATTAATTAAAAGTGAAATAGCTAAATCAAGAAAGAAACACGATGAAGATGCCGAGGAAATCTGGGTACAATGTTCTGATTGTTCACATTGGGCGCATAGTGTTTGCGCCCTATTTAATTTGCGTCGTAATCTTGGCGACCAGGTGGAGTATTGCTGCCCACATTGTCTGTCTCTCCGACGTCAAAAACAGGATGATTCACTTATTATTATGAAATCGAACAAGAAAACGCAAGCGAAAGACCTTCCGCAAAATATTTTAAGTCAATTTTTAGAACGTAAAATTAATATGACTTTAGAGCGGGCATATAGAGACACCGCGGAGCGACGTGGTATCCCTATTGATAGTGTTGAAAAATGTGGTGAGATTACAGTACGTGTAGTAGCATCGTATGATAAAGATCAACATGTTCGTGATGGTGTATTCAACATGTATAAACATAAAAATTATCCCGAAGCTTTCCCATGTCGTGTTAAATGCATTGTATTGTTTGAAAAAATTGATGGTCAAGCAACTTTATTGTTTGGAATGTATGTATACGAGTACGGTCATAAGTGTCCTGATCCAAATCAACGTCGCTGTTACATTTCATATTTAGATTCCGTTCATTATTTCCGACCAAGACAATATCGCACACTTGTTTATCATGAGATTATTGTCTCGTATTTGGACTATATGAAACGTCGAGGCTTTCATACCGTTCATATTTGGGCTTGTCCACCTCTGAAAGGTGACGACTATATCCTGCACGTGCATCCACAGGATCAAAAAACTCCTAAAGATGATAAATTACGTAAATGGTACGTTGATATTTTATATACCTGCCGAGATCGGGGTATAATCACAGAGATTAGTGATCTGTTTACTGAGTACTTGGTTAATCCGACCTATGATGCTACTGTTTTGCCATACTTTGAAGGCGATTATTGGGTCAACGAAGCCGAAGTCATCCTTAAAAATCTAAAAGAAGGTAAAAACCTTCCAATAAATGATGGGATTGATGATAATGCAGGCGAAAAGTCCAAGAGGAAAGCGGATAGAAAGAAGAAAACGGAAAGAAATGCCCCAGCTACTAGAGGTAGTGTAGCATCCAGTGGAGGTTTAGCATCGGAAAGAGATCCTATTCTTGCTAAACTAGCAACAATCATTGAACCAATGAAAGATGCATTTTTTGTTGCTCGTTTACATCCTGCAGAATACGCGGAGAAATGGCGTAAAGTTAGATCTAATGAATTAATTAATGAAAAATCTGAAACAAGCGCAGAAGAATCATCGCAACGTGAAAAGAAATTACAAGAAGAAGTATTGTCTGATAAGACGATTACTGTTCCCACCATCGCACATGTCTCCAAGACCACAGCGTCGGGTAAGAGTAAAGTCGTTGATCTTGCACAGGTAGCTACGTCAATGGCTAACTCTACTGAGTTATCCGTGAATGAAGAGAAAGACAGTGCTGATGAAGAGGATGATTTTGCTACGTCAGTCGCGGGTATAACAGCTGGTAATAGTGATGCCATGGAAATGTCGGAAGCTCTTGCGAATACTAATTCATTGAAAAGAGTGCACTCAATGTTGGAATCAATAGATGCAACCAATTCCACGTTAGTGAAATCAGAGAGTTCTCAAGATGTAGAAATGACTGCGAATAACGAAATGATTGAAAATTCAAAATATCAATCAAAGGAAATGAATTCTTCATCAAAAGTACGTGGTAGACCTCGTGCAAAAGCACCTACTCAAGCGAGTGTTGTGACTACCGGGACATCAGATGATGCAATCATGGAAACCGATGAAAGTCGTGCGTTAGCGAACACTATGAATGTGATTAATTCCGTTACTGCATCATTGGAACATAATAATAACATTAAAGTTAAAGCCGAAGCCGATCCAGCCAAGATAGAAGCGGATGCTGCATTTGAAGCAGAATTAGCACAAAAATATTCCGTGGATGATTTAGTTGCTAATATTAAAGATGACACGGAAGATGTGGACGATATCATTGAAAGTGACCATTGGGATACACGTTTAACGTTTCTTAATTTATGTCAAGGTAATCATTACCAATTTGATAATTTACGACGTGTTAAACATACCAGTATGATGATTTTATATCATTTACACAATCCAGATGCACCCAAGTTTGTACCAGAATGCACTATTGCTACTTGTCATAAAGATATCTTAGAAAATAACGGCTTTCATTGCAGAACATGTGATCTACATTTTTGTAATGATTGTTATCATGCATTAGGTGGACCACGTATACATCAACATCAATTACGTACATTAGGTGACGCAGCTAGTGCTGCACCACAACAACTTACGGAGCAACAGCGTAAAGATAAGCAAAAAAATTTACAAATGCATCTTCAATTGCTTCATCATAGTGCCAATTTATGTATTAACAATCCATCGTGTGTATCGAGAAATTGTATGCAGATGAAAAAGTTTTTAGAGCATGAGCTTACTTGCCCAATCAAAGTACAAAAAGGATGCCCACAATGCAAGAAAATGTATAGTTTACTACAATTACATGCTAGATCTTGTCGTGTAGATAATTGTAAGGTACCAAATTGTGCTGCTATACGTGATCATATACGACAAATGGAACAACGTCAACAAAAAATGGATGATAGACGTCGAGCAATGATGAACGACATTTATTCTTCCAACGGCGGCGCAGGTGGTAATAGTGGGGAGACGAATGACGATAACAACGATTAATATTTGTATATAAACAGTTTTATTATTAATAGGTATCTATTTCTTTGTGCACTGTGCATGTACCGGCAGGGATTTAAAAAAAATTATAAAAAACCCTACCTTTATACCAGGTATCAAAAACGCGCCGAATAAGGGTGTGTTTCTGCCTCTGCAGGACGTAAGTTGGCCGACACAACCGAGCATTCGCTAGGCCTCGCTGCGACGAATTTAGAGCGTTGTACAGCGCAAGGAATTACGTACTATGAGTGACAAAGGGATTGAATTACCAGGAAATACCGATCATAATGATGAAGATGGTGCTACCTTTACCTATGATGATGTATTTAAACATGAGGATGATGCGAACAATTCTGGAAATGATAATCACATCAGCATTCCTTTAGATTCTGATTCTTATGATGATTATACAAAGTCATCACC
>JACCDO010038137.1_pt1 | contig 19473 bp, 13 predicted proteins | sample 7446101 | NCBI WGS metagenome assembly JACCDO01 (sample SAMN15323440, study PRJNA562643) | freshwater metagenome | isolation source: river surface water | place: USA:Blue River Watershed | collected 2017-08-16 | reverse complement strand
CAAACCATATGGTAGATTGTTTAATGGATAAGAAATTGTCCCATATATACCAATTGATAAAAATTTAACAGAACTAGGTAACAAATCTAATGATTGATCAATACAAATCAATGTTAAATTTGTTATGGTTCCTGGTAAATTTTCAACAAGATATTCTATAGGAGAATTTATCATCAAATGTGTCAAACCATGTGGTAGGTTATCTAATGATTGATTTAACTCATCACAAGGTAAATTTAATTTTTTTAGTGTTGATGGTAATAAATCTAGTCTTTGATTAAATGAACAAGATTGTATTTTTATTTCCTCAATTCCTTCAGGTAAATTACTTATATCTGAATCAAAGTCCATCCCAAAATAAATTGATTTACATCCCTCTATTACATCAAGATAGTCCTCAATTGGACCGAGAAAATCATCATCAAAACAAATTGATAACCCCATTTTTGAATATGGGATGTTTTCTTCTGATTCTGCATCTTCATCATCTTCTTGATCCTCATCTTCCTGATCCTCATCATCATCCAATTCATTGTCGTCATCATTTGGATTTAGTTCATGATTGTCTAACCATTTTGCATCATCAGCATCGTCTTCTCGAACTGAACTTGATTCTTCATTTTGTTTATCGTCTTGCTCTTCTTCTTGATCTTCTTTTTCTTCTTCATCAACTTGTTCACCAACATCATGTTCACATCTATTATCGGATTCTAAATTTTGAACATAATAATCATCCGAGAGAAATTTGTATACTGATATATCTGTATTTGTAGTTTCTGTAATTGGAACTGTTGTATTGGTTGTATTGGTTGTGTTTGTTGTATTTGTAGTTGTAGTTGAATTGATTAAATGATCTTGTTCAGAATCATTTTCAATTCTTCGTCTTTTATAATTAGTTTCCATTATAATAATAATTATATTAGTAGTAAAGTACGTAACATGATAAATTTCAATTTTTTTATTTTATAATAAAAAAACTAAATAGTTATAAATTTAATATTTAACACTTACATTTTTTAAATTTGTAATTTTTAACTTTCCATTCAGTTGATGATTTATTACTAAGTTGATGAACTAGACAATCATCTTCAAAATAAGTAGAAGTAATACCTTCACCTGATTGAGCTTGGGCTCTTAAAACATCACCTTCCAAATAAGCTAATTCATTAAATGTAGTATTACCATTGTCAATAATAGTGATTAAATATGCCCCTTTACCAACTTTACTGATAGTGATGGTAGCACATCCTTCAGTGTTGGTAATGTTACCAGATTGGACAGTAGTTTCCCAAAATTTACCTTTGTAGGTTCCGCAGAATTTGTTCATCTTATATATAATTATATTATAATTAAATATAATTTTGGGTGGTATTTTTAATTTTAATATATATTATAATTAATAATTAATTAAAAATAATAATTTATGAATCAGACAATAATACCAAGTTCAATTACAATAAAAAATTCTTCAAAACCTGTTCAACTACAAAAAATAAATTGTGAACCTAATATTAATTTTATGTTCGAGTTTATTTTAATTCCAAAAATAAAAAAATTATCAAACCCATACAAATGTATTGTATGGTCCATAGTTCATACAACATATTTATTAGCATTAGTATCTTATATTTATTATCCAGAATATTATATAAATCAACCAGAAATTTGGACATTTGATTTGTGTCTCAGTTATATAATTTATGTAATTTTAATATATTTACATTGTACATCTAATTTATTTTTATTTGACACCAATTTTGGATCAAGTTCATTGTTGTCAAAATCACCACCAAAGGAAGCACAATTTTATGAACAAATAAAAATAACACCATATAAACATTATATTTCTTTTGGATTTTATGTATTATATTTGTGTTATTATTTATATTATTCGATTTATATGTTTTATTCACATCCAGAACCAAATGTATTTATACAATTAGGAAATATAGTAATGTGTTTTGCATGGTATTTATTTTTTTCAACTATGGCTTTATTATATTATTATATTTGTGTAAAACTATCAGCAAGATACGAATATATAAAAGATTTTTTAAAAAACATGAAAGATACAAAACCATCAACAGATATATTTAGCACTGAATATTTTTCCCAATATAAAAAAACAAGATTATTTGCAAAAAAATGGAATTTTATAATTTATTTGGGATTTGTCTTATTGTCATTTCATATTCCTGTTGATTTAATGTCAATAGTTATAAGTGATAAATTATACGATATTCCTGGATTTGTGATAAAAACACTTTCTTTGTTGTGGTACACCTGGTGTTTATGTAATCTAAATAATTTAGATAACAAAATAATTAAATATCTTAATAAACATCAATTATATCATAAAGATGATATTGATGAATTAAACAATTATATACAAGCAAGACCTTTAGGAATTGATTTATATGGATTCAAATTAAATGGAAACTTTATAATTCAATTGCTTATTATAATAATAAACTTTATTCTTCCAATTATTTATGGGTTAGTTGCAAATAATATTATTGAATAATTTTTTATTTACAAATAGATAAAATTATTTTTTTATTTACAATATTATTTATTTACAATATTATAATTTTAGACTTGGTCCTAATTTAAATATTGACATCATTGTATCAATTTGTTCTTTAGAAGCCCCAACTTGAGACAAATACATCCTAATTGCATAAATATGGTCAGGAGAACCAAAAGTACTAACTCTTGAGCATAATTCTTCATCCATTTTAATTTCAAATCGGATTGTCATGGTACCTGTTTCTGTAATAAGTCTGCGTTGGTTTTCAAAATGATTTAGACCAAAATACCAAACCACACAATCAAATTTCTGAGTAGAAAGACCCGTGTTAATACGTTTAACTAGATTCTCGTCTCTAAGAATGCGTAGTCTAGCCATAATATCTGAATAAAAACATGGTTCATTTCTTGCAGCAACTCTCTCAGTAATGTTGATAGTTTTAATTAACCTAAACATTTCAAGAATCGATCTTTCGGTTTCCAATTCTTCATGAGATGTGTATTTAGTAGCAGCTTGATCAATAAATTGTTCAAACAATCCTACAATATAATCCAATGCTCTGGAAAATACTTGGTTATAGTCTGATACTGTATCAATTCCAACAACTATATTGATCAATTCAATAAAGATACCTGCGTCTTCTGTTTTAATTATTTGTTCAAGTCTATGACCAAAGAACATTTTTAAAAAATATTCCTGATTCATTTCAAGACGATATTGACCGTCAAAAGTAATTGTTGGAAACCGACGTTTTGTTTCAAGCAATCTAATCCATACAATAAAACTTGACATGTAATATACACACTTGTACTTTGGGTCTTGCATTGTCTTTGCACTGTACTCCTGAATAATTGATAGTTTGTCAGTAATACCTGTTCCATGAAGGTTTTTAATTATCATATTATTTCGTTCATTTTTATCTTGACCCTCATTCACAAACAAAATAGAAATAGGACGTCTAAGTTCTTCATACATATCAATTATTTGCCGGGTAACTTTACCTTGTACATATGCATGTAAGACCTGATTAGGATCAATTGGTTTAGTCAAATCAAAACCAATTTCTCTAACTGCAGATTTGATCTCATGAGTTTCACCAATTAATAATACCTTGGGTTTAATCTGTTCTTGCTGTTCTTGCAGTTCTGTAATAGTTGGGACTGGGTTTGAATTTTGGTTTAAAGTTTGGGTAGTAGCTGAGCTAAAAGCTGATTGTTCCATTTTAGTTTATTATATAATAATTAATGATATAAGAAGGATCCTAACAAATTTATATTCAATTTTTATTTCAAATAAAAAAATTATTTAATTATTTTAATTACTTTAATTATCTTTTACAAAGAAAAGATTATGTAATTCAGTTGAATAAAAGTACTCAGTATCAACCATTAGTTGGTCAGAATTGCGTTTAATATTTCCAACAGCCTTTCTAAGATTTTTAAGAGTAGTTTTATCCTTTTCATTAAGATTTTCATGTTTATTAAATACTTTGTTGTACATAAGTAATAGCTTTGCAATAATGTTGTCATCAGGAGTCATACCAAATACATTTTCACATCTGACATAATCATCTTTAAGTTCACCATCATTTAGCGCATTAACATGTGCATCAGTATTCTTAAGAATAACATTAGTTTTAATTTTTTCATTTTGTCTGTCTTTGTCAATTTTGTCAAGGAATTTTCCGATTAATGACTCCGAAGTAGTATCAATCTTATATTGATACTTTAGTTTAACATAAAGATCATCTTTATTAATAAGTTTTTGAATTAAATTCACATCATCTAACCAAATTACAAAATTAACAAGTGCATCAAAAGCACGACCAGAATTACCAATCAGTTTATTAATTGTTTCTAAATTAAGTTTTGGTTCATTGATATTTTCCATACAAAACATTAGTCTTGGATTAAGTTGATTGATGTTTGAATATAATGTGTTAATAGTGTCATGTTCATAAGATTCATTCCATTTGTTATCAAAAATTAATAACTTTTTAATATTTTCAGAAGTTTGAACTGACTTTATTTTTTCCTTTTTTTTAAATGAATCAATTAGATATCTGAAAATTAATTGTTCATTTGGTTTGGTCATAATACTATTATATTTAAAATAATCATCGTCATCAAATTTCTTAATTACTTTTGTTAACAACGATTGAACAGTAAATGGACCTTGACCACTAAACATAGTAACTCCGATACTTTGTTGATATAATATTTTTATCACACCATAAGGAAGTTTATCAAGATCAAGTTTAGAATATAATTGGGAATTATATTGTTCAGTTAAAAACTTTAATCCCATTTCATATTCATCTAATGAATAAATTTCATCAAATTTAACATCATCTTTTGATTGGTTATGAATATTATTTGAGATATTTTCACAATCGAATTTTTCAATCAAACTATTGTCAACATCAAGTAAACTTTTAGAAGTTGAATTGCAGTAATTTGTAAATAATTTATCATTATCAACCATGTAAATTAATTCTTTGACTGTTTCCCAATTATGTCCTTTCATCAACTTGATAGCTAAATTAGTACGACCAAGTAATATTGCTAAATGAACTGGAGATATTTTATACATGTTACGAGTTGTAGGAATATATTTATTTTCAACTATCTTTACAATATCAGTTTCTGAATTTACATACATCACTGCAAGACATTTTGCGTCAAAATTTGACATATCTGATATATTGATATTTTCAAATTGAGAAACATTTGAATAGGAATTATATTTAAGACTAATAAATTCGCTAGATCTACCTAATTCATCAATTTGATTAGGAATAGAAATTTTTGATTCAGATTTTATTACTGAAGAAATCATAGAACCTGTTTCTGATTTAGTTGACATAGTTTTGTTTATCTTTTTATTTTCAACTGATGCGATTTCGTCATCAAAATCAATTTCAGAAATATTTTCATCTTCGATATCTAAACCATCAAAATCTGATTCGGAATCTAAATCATCAGTTTCTTCTTTTATTATGGAATTTGTAGTTACAGTATTGGAGTTTTTACCTTTAACCCAGTTTTCATCGGTAATAGGATTAAATGATCCGGTAAATTGCTCAGTTACATTCTTTTCCATAAATTCAACATCATCAATCAAATACTTTTTAAATCTCATATTTTCATCTTCAATATTAGCATTAAATTTGGTAATACAAGATTCAGTGTTTTGTACATCTTTAATTTCTAAATCATATTTTGCATAAATTGAATGTGCAGAGGTATAAGATGATGTTTGTCTAAATCTTAAAGTATTAGAGAATATAATATTTTTAAGTTGTCCATTGTTAATTAATTCTTGTTCTAAAAGTCTGGTAAAGCCATAATTTTCAGAAGCCATGAAGAACATTTTGTTATAAATTTGTTTATATTCAAAATCTGTTATAACGTCGAAACCCCGGAACGAATATTTAATAAGTCTGTTTTCATAACTAGGACTACGACGTGACAAATTAGCAACATTAACACGATATTTGATAGCATTAAGACCACGTTGTGTTACTAATAAATTTGTTCCATTGAATGCTATACAACAACAATCAACATCAAATCCAACTAAAACTTGAGCCAGTGTATCATATAATCTTAAAATTATTTGTATTTGAAGTAATTTTTTTTTATCAAACACATAAATATTTATAACATTTTTATTCATATAAACTCTTGTTTCATAGTTCATATCAGTTGATTTTTGTTTAATTGCATTTATAACATGATCAACTTTCTTTTTTGCTGATTGTGCATCTAAACCATATACGAACATATCAACATCTGAAATTTTTTCAGTTGATTTTGTAATAATATTAACTAGTGATCCACCTGCTATTATTATATTGTCCCAATTTATATAGGTCAATAGATCAAATGTTTTTTTACTAAATTCCATATTGAAATTTTCATTTAAAATTAATTCACGTGTATTTGATCCTGTCAATACTATTTTGTCTCCAAAGTTACCGTTTGAATATTCTAATGAAATAATTGATACTGGTTCAATTATACTGTTGGTTATTTGATTTGGATTTGACCTAAGTTTGTCTTCATCCTTACTTATTTTTATTATTGAATCGTAAACTGACATAATTATTGATATTTTAATAATGATGTAAAATTTATTATATAAAAATCAACTTTTTCTTAATTAAATTGTAATAAACAAAATTGTAATAAACAAAATTGTAATAAACAAAATTGTAATAAACAAAAGTGTAATAGATATCTTAATCTGTAATAGAGTGATCTAGATGCGACGGATTGTAACTTTTTTAACCACTATATATTGAGATAATAGGCTTCTTTGTTTTTCCAAGTCAGTATCCAAATTCATGGTTCGAAATTCTACCTCAATTAAAGACATAATTCTAATACAATCCCTGATTATTGCTGCTTGTACTTCTCTTAAGCACCCGACAAAAACTTGATCATATTCTGCAAATCCAATACATAACATCGGGATGATTTCTGCAATTTGTTCTCTAGTTTTACCCATTTGTATATAGGAATTTAATATTTTAATTCTAGTCAATTCTTTTGCCTTTATAATAATTCTTCCAGCATATTCGGTATCTGAAATTTTTGTTATTGCTTCAAATTTTGGATCTAACAAATTTACTCGATGAGCAAATGGAATTGTTATCCCATCATAAATAGTTGTGTGATCCATACTTGTGTGTGTACCAGATCCTGCTCCTGATCCACCTGATCCACCTGAACTAGATGAAGAACTAGATGATGAACTGGATGATGAACTGGATGATGAACTGGATGATGAACTGGATGATGAACTGGATGATGAACTGGATGAAGAACTGGATGAAGAACTTGACCCAGATATACTTTCAACTATATCGAGAGCATCTGCGGCACCAGTTAAAAAATTTATACCTGTGTCAGAAATTCCAATTGAATCTAAATTCAATTCTGCACTTTTACGCTGATGTGATTGTAACCGAGAAGCTTGTTGTGATTGGACAAATTGACTTGAATAAGATCCAGATGAAAATGGTCTCAAAGTGAATACTGAACCTGGTATTAATGTTGAACCAAAACCTGGTATTTGTCCAGGTTGGTAATTTCTTTTTATTCTGGAATTAGTTTCAAATTGTTCAGAACTTTTTCTTTTAGGCGCAGAAGCAGATCCAGATATACCTTCATGATCAGAATCATCACTTTGTTCACTTTCGTCAATTGGAGATCTGACTTTTGCTTTTCTTGTTTTATTTTTTTCTTTAGCCTTTTCTTTTGCTTTTTGTTTTTCTTGTAACAATTTTTGTTGTTGAATTACCCGGGCATTTTCAGAATCAAGCCTACGTTGAAGACCTGTTGAAATTACTTCAAGCTCTTCATAATGTTCAGAAATATGACAATTATCTAATTTAGAAGAATCTCCTGAATAAAAAGTAAGTACATGTGGTTTGTTCGTATTAATAAATCTTGGCTTTGTACCAAAAGCCTCAGCATCATGTACATAACTAATTGAAGTCCTATGTGCCCAGCTTATGAAAGACTTGCATCCGGTACCTTCAGCACATGCACAACGCTTAGAAAATCCTTCCATATAACTAAGAATATTTGCAATAGAAGGGTGTTGGTGTTGAATATCCCTCCAATGTGTGCATAATCTCTCATATTCTGTGTGAGGAATTGAAGCACCCTGAGAATTTCTAGTAATACTAAATGATGAGGGAACCACAGTTCTTTTTGGATTGGTTTGTTTATATATATTTTGTTCTGTAATAAAATCCATTATTGTGTATATTGGTTAACATATATAAATTCTTTTGAACCAGGTTATTTTTCAATTTTTATAATGGAACAATGTGTATGAAATATTTGTTGGATTTGTTTGATTTGTTTGATTTGTTTGATTTGTTAAATTAAGTTGATCCAAACTATTTTTAACAGAATTAATATTTTCGATTAGATCATCAATAAATATAATCCAAGTCTTTGTTTTGACCAGATTATTTTTTTGTAAATAAGATATAAGATTTGGACCTTTAGTAGACTTTCCACTTTGATCACATTCTGCAAAAATTATATTAAATTTTATAGGATTATCACTTGATGATTTTATCAATTTATGATGATTTAGTTGTTCTTGAGTATAATTTTGAGTTGTTTTTAGTCTACTAGTAAGGAAAATTAAATTTTTTGGTTTTAAATTATATACGTAGGTAGCGAGTTTACAAATATGATCATCTGTAAAAACTTTATAGTATTTTGATGAAAATACAACATCATCTATATCCAAAACTACTATTACATTATTTGTTTTTATCAGTTCATTATAAATTTGTAAAACTTCTTTTATTTTTGTGATTCGAATTGTTTTACCATCAATATAATCAGACTCATAAACTTCTTGAACTAATTCTGACATTATGTTTATTATTGTTATTGTAATTATCAAAATAAATTCAATTTTTATATAAAAAAAATATTACATGCACAAATTACACGTATATATAAATTATTTAGATGTCTCTGTGGGTGTCGTAGTAGTCCCTGAGAACAAGGAATCTGACCATGTTGATGCGATGTCTCAGATCATTTCCCGGGTTCTCAAGGAAGAAGCGGATCACTTCAGTTATGCTCTTGCTAACACGGGACGCAGTCATCTGACGAACAATTTCATTATAGTGCCTGTCAAATGTCGCCTTAAACACCGGGTTTCCAAATGTGTGTAGGATTTTAGGCATCTGCGGCATTGTACGTTCGAGCTCTTCTCTGGCCAATTTCTTTGCCCCCTGAATACTGTGTGCTCCAAATGACTGGATTTCAAGTTTTACCTCTTCGCGCAACACGGGATCTGACAAGTCAATCTGGTGCTCGAACGGAACAGGTCTGAATATGTCCCGAACAGTCGGACCGGATCCCTCAGATCCCTCGGATCCTTCTCCCACAGCCAAGGCACCACCAGCTGAAGCACCAGCAGCCGAAGCACCAGAAGCCGAAGCACCAGAAGCCGAAGCACCAGAAGCCGAAGCACCAGAAGCCGAAGCACCAGAAGCCGAAGCACCCGAGCCCGATCCCATGTTAGCCATTTCAAATGCAATTGCTGCGTTGGTAATAATTTCTGCCCAGTTAACCCCAGTTTCAGGAAAAGATCGTGCACTAATAATTTCTAGGGGAGTGGCCGATCTTGCGGAGTTGTCGGAACTGGATGAGCTCGATGAACTGGAAGAACTGGACGAACTGGACGAACCAGGAAGCCCACCAGCAACAAGTCCACCCGAGCCCATGCTTTGCTGTTGGATGTTGAATGTGGGTCGGCCAAGAATTCCAAATGATTGGTTTGTAGGGGTTAGCCCAGGAACAAGTCCAGGAACTGTAGCCAAACCAAGAGCCAGCCCAGGAACCAGTCCAGGAACCAGTCCAGGAACCAGTCCAGGAACCAGTCCAGGAACCGTAGCCATTCTAGGAGCCAGTCCAGGAGCCAGTCCAGGAGCCAGTCCGGAACCAAATTCATGGGGAAATGACATAGCAAGTGCATGTGCAAGTGGCGACCGGGAAGTAGCTCCTGGACTGGTTTCCGGGTTGGCTCCTGAACTTGATCTAGCCTTTTTTAATTGATAATTGGCTGAGTTTGTAGTAGGGGGAGCACTGGCAGGACGCTTACGACCAAACTCGGATTCCTCTTCTGCCTCATCCTCATCCTCAGCCTCCAGTGCCTGTCTGGCGGTTTTAGCCTGCATTGACCTCAGGTCCTTAGCCCTCTGAGCACGTTCATTCTCTGCAAGTGTGGCCCTAAGCTTTTTATCACTTGCCTTCTTTGCTGCATTTCCAGAAACAATTACCATGTACGCTGTGTAGTGTTCGCGGACATTGCAAGTAGCAAATGTAGTCGGAGGGTAGAATTGATTGATCTCCTCATAGGTCAAGTTTGTAATAGGTTCAGCCTGCTTATTGAGCCATTCAACAAATGCCTTGCATCCAGCATGCTCACCACAAGGACACATTGGGCTGAATGCACTAATATACGCTAAGACATCAGCCTCATTTCCCATGTATCCTTGGGTAAGAAATTCCAAATAATATTTTTCATGGGTTTTAGAATGCACAGTGTTTCCACTAGCGTCCTTGGTAATACGGAATTTGGGTTTGGGTGTAGGTTTAGATTTAAGAAGTGTAATAGGGTCCATTTCTGTAATAAGTGTGTAGTATGGATACTATTATAATATAATCCATCCATAACCTTAATATTTCAATTTTTACATATTATTTGGTAAATATACCTCACCAATTATATATAATATTTGTAGCCTTATACACTATTTTGTTCATCCAACATGATCCAAACACATTATCAACTCACTATAAATCAATATGATATTTTACAACTTGAAAGAACCGAATAAAATTTAAAGATTTTAATTATTTAAAAATTTTTTTATTAAATTTTTTATTTTTAATAAAAAAGTTTTTTTTTGAAAAACTACTTTAAAATTATTTTTTTAAAACTTCCAACTCTCTCAAGTTTTTTTCTCCACACAAAAACCACACAAAAAGCCTAAAAAAGCCTTAAAAAAGCCTTAAAAAGCCTAAAAAAATTTTAAAAAGATATTAAGAGTAATATTTTTAAAAAAGCCTTAAATTTTTAGTTATTTTTTTTTATAAATAATATATAAGCATAATAAATGGTTAAACATATTTGTCAAAATTGTGGTAAAGAATTTGGGAAAAAATCTCATTTTTTACAACACACATCAATGAAAAAGAAATCATGTCAACAAAGTCAAGAAGACCCACACAAACTACCGCACAAAACCACACAAAACCGCACAAAAAGCCTTAAAAAGCCTATTTTTTTACCAGAGGCTAAAGATAAAAATGTTAGTTCAGATTCAGAGACGAATACATCTAAAAATAAAAATTTTGAAGAAAATCAAGAAAATAAAATTTTTGAAAAAAAAGAAAAAAAAAATTTTTGTATTTATTGTAATTTAGAATTTACAAGAAAAGACAGTTTACATCGACATATTAACAAATATTGTAAAGTTAAAAAAATTCATGATCAAGAAAAAGAAAATATTTTTAGAACACTTGTTGATGGTGAAATTTATGCAAACTCTATGATTAACGAATTTACTGCAAATATTAGTACGAATAAAAATAAAAAAGATAAAACAGATAAATCAGATAAAACAGATAAATCAGATAAACTTAATGATAACTTAATTGAAACTGGCCTTTTAATTAGTAATCAATTAGATATAAAAAATTCATCAATAGGTAAAATAACAGATAAGACCTTAATAAAGACAATGTTAGATATGTTAGTAAAACAAAACCATGATTTACAGGAGCAATTAAAAAATCAAAGTGAAAACTTTCAAAAACAAATAAGTAAAATAATAAATAAAAATCAAACAAAAAATATAACAAATAATCAAACAAATCAAACCAATCAAACCAATAATATAACACAAAATATTCAAATAAATCCTGTTAAATTAGTTAAATTTGGAGAAGAAAATTTAGAAGATATAGATATTAAATATTTCTGGGAAGCAACCAAACAAACAGGAAAACATGCATTTCTTAAAATGGTTGAAAATATCCATTTCAATCCAAAAATACCTTATTATCAAAATGTGTATTTATCTGATTACAATAGAGGGAAATATATGTATTTTGATGGTTACAAATGGATTTTAACAAGTAAAGAAAATTATATAATATTTAATGTTCGAGAGAGAGTTATAGAATTTTGTAATGTAAATCTGGAAAAAATAAAAGATTCTGGTAAAAAAGTTAATTCAGCATTTATGAAATTTTTAAATTTACTATCTGGTGAATCAGATGATGATAAACGTGCTGAAGAATTTCAAAAATTATTTGATAACGATCTTAGAGATTTACTTTATAATAAAAAAGAAAGTGTTATAGAAAATTATAATACTTTAATTAAAAATATTGATGAAACTAAATTAATTGAATAAATTAATTAAATAAATAAATTATTTTTGTACCAAATCGACTTTATCTTTGCATCCACAACAAGTTATTTTTCCATTAGAGAACTGATATGAATATACTTCTTTGGTTAAATCACAAACACAATCACCCTTTTCCATAGGATTATAATCAGAAGAACAAACATCAAATTTTTCATCTGTTTTATTAATTGATTGCATTTGGTATAAAACAAATAAAATAATAAATAATAAAAATATGAGGTAATATTTCATTTTAATTATTGTTTAATATATGATTTATATATAAAAAAATATTTTTTTCAAGTTATCAAAATCTTTTTATACATCAACTTATACATCAACACCTTGTGAAATTTCTTGAGAACTTGTATACGAAATATCAACTGAAGGTGAATATGTTGCACATGAACTTGTGTATGCATCATAATATGAACCTGAACCATCACATTCATAATATGAATTATCAGAACCATAATATATATTTTCACCACACATATAATTAATTGGTTCAACTTGATTAGGTACAAAATATATTATTTGACCTGGTTGTACAAATTGTGTGGATTGTATACTATTAGGTTGAACAAATATTGGTTGAAACCCTTGACTTGATATTATTTGGTTTTGATATGCTTGTTGTTGTAATGCTTGTTGTTGTAATGCTTGTTGTTGCAATACATGATATTGTTGACTTTGTAATTGTTGTTCCAAAGCCTTTTGATAAATATGTTGATAAACTTGTTGCTGTAGTACTTTTTGTTTTAAAGTTTGTTGTTCAATTAATCTTTTCTGTAATACCACATATGGATTATGTTTTGATGATATAATTTCTAGTTTATTAATTTTATCAACTGAATGCTTGCATTCAGTTGGACTAGAATAATTTTGACTTTGGGTTATACTATGTATCTGATTATGATCTATACTTGTTTCTAATAAATTTTTCTTCTTTTTACCCTTTTTCCTTTTGTTTTGTACAATTAGTGTGTTGGAGGTTATGTCAGAAATTAAAGTTGTAGAATCATCTAGAATATTGACCTTCTCGATAACTCCAAATGATCCAATTATTGATTTGCTTTCTAAAACTCCAGTCGATTCTTTGTTTTCAACCAATTTTTGTACAGATTGGGCTTCTAATTGCACAGATTGGGCTTCTAATTGCACAAATTGGGTTTCCAATTGTTCAGCTTGTTCTTTAATAGTTTTTAAATTAATTTGATTAGATTCAATTAAACCAGCATTTTGTTTACGTAATTCTTCAATTTCAGCTTCTAAACCAGTTTTAGAACTTTCCAATTGGTTAATAGATTCTGAACGTTTACTAGCAAGATTTCTTAAAAAGCCTATTTCATGTTCAATACCTTCCATAGAATTTTTAAATTTGGTTAATTCACTAATTTGTCTTCTAGCACTATCTAGTTCTTTTTTAAATTGTGTAGATTGTAGTAACTTAGTATTTTGTAACTCTATTTGGTCTTTAAGTTTTTTAATTTCATTTCTAAGATCACCAGTAGTTAATTGATTTTTACTCTTGTATAAATTAAATTCTGTTTGTAAAGAATGGTTTTTAGATTCTAAAGATGAAATTAGTGATTTGTATTCTGATATTTCGCTGCGTAAGGTTCCATTAATAGATTCTAAAGATCTGATTTGTTCATTTTTATAATCTATTTCAGCATTAAGTTTAGTTATATTTTTTTCCAATTGTTTATTTAAATTAGAAGTCTCTATATTTTTAATTACCCAGTTTTTTTTAACTTGATGATGTTCTTTAAGCATTTCAGAAATTTTAGCATCCAAATTACGATTATGAACTTCAGCTCTTCCCAATTGTTGACAAAAACCCTTAACTTGATCTTTTAAATTAGAATTTTCTTCATTTAACCTATCATTCTTAATTGAAACCTTTTCAATCACTACCTTATATTCCCAAGTTAGTTGTATTAATTGTTCAATCAAGGTGTTAAAATACATAGAATTTTCACCAACTAAAATAGTTTTGATAGTATGTAAATTTGAATTTATTTCATCAATAATTTGTTCAGTTATTTTTTTACCTTTGTATTCTTCAATAAATTCTTCATCATAATCCGCAATGTCTTGACAAATTAATTCTGTAAAAGTATTAATTTTGTTAGAATAATCTGTTGGATACACTTGTCTAACCTTCGATCGGGTAATTTGTTTTGGTTCCGATTCTATAATATAACCAGTTTTAGTTTGATTAGTTTGGCTTGTTTGGTCAATAGCTGGTTGATTAGTACTTTGACTATCTGTTTCCATATTATTTTTATATAATTATAAAGTTAATAATTAATATTTAGAAGATAACAAAAATTCAATTTTTATATAAAAATGTTATCATTTAAGCAGAAACAACACTAGTATTTTTAACTTGTTGTTGTCTTTTATTTTTGCCACGATAACCTTTACGATTTTGACCGTTAGTATGATTAAATGTGGTTTGGCTAAAATTAGTTGGAGAATACATACCAGAAATTGAATGAATAGGAACAGTAGATGGAAGAGGTTGTGGTGGAGGTTGAATTGAAGACACAGAAGGTACGTAAACTGCATTTTCATAAATTGGTGTATATGTACCATTAGGCATTCTCATTCCAATTATCTTTGATGTCGAATTATGTATAAAATATACAATTTGTGTGTTAGGGTTAATCCAAGTTGTGTAGCTAATGTCTTGGTATTGAATTGGATTAGAAACTGGATTAGAAACTGGATTAGAAACTGGATTAGAAATTATAGTTTGTGATATAGTTTCACTAGATTCATGTACAGTTGGTTTACCAAATTCATCAAATGATTGAGTTTGTCCAACATCCAGTTCTTTCTTAGATTCATCACTAGGTGATTGATCAAACTCCCCAATATATTGTTGTGAGTTTTCATACCCTGAAAATCCAACAGACCCATCAGATCCCGAATACATCATTTGACATTGACTAACCCAAGATTGTAATTGATATAATTGATCAATAGTTTGTAAGTAATCATTTTCAACAGTTGAATATTTTGCATTCAATTCAGAATTAGTTTGTTCTAATAATTCCTTTGATTTAGTCAATTCTTCAACTAACTTGGTAAGTTCAGAATTAGAATTAACCAAGCTTTCACAAGATTTAACAGCGTCCTTGTAAGATCTTGTCAAATTATCTCTAGATTCTTCGGTAGCTTTGATCTTGTTTACCAAATTTGAATTGGTTAAAACAAGCGATTCATATTCTGACTCAATTTGCTCGAATTTCTTTAGTTCAAGTTCAAGACTGGTTATTTTTCCTAGATTTAAATCAAAATTACGTTTTAGAGCCTGGTAAGTTTCTTTACTTGAAACTAATTGTGATTCCAAATATGTATTTCTAGATTCCAACTCATTAATTCTAGCCTCATGTGCCAAAATCTGATTATGTTTTGTCTGAATAGTTTTCTCATAAGTTTTTTGTTTATTAAGAAGAAAACCATTTGAATAAGTAAGTTTATTAACTTCTTCTTGTAAGAGTGAATATTTTGTCTTTTCCTTTTCTAAATTTTCAACAAGTGTTTCAAGTTCCTCAATTCTAGTTGTTAATCTAGTATTAGTTTGGTTTAGTGTTTGATTAGAACTTGTTAGAGTATTTTTTTGTCTAGTAAGATCAGAATTAGCAGTCTTTAATTTAGAATTTTCAGTCTTAAATTTCTCATTTTTACTCATCAAATCAAAATGTTCACTAGTTTGATCTTGATAAAATCGTTCTTTTTCATCCAAAGTCTTTTTTAATTCACTAGCTTCTTTTTGAAATTTTGCACTAGTATCTACCCATTTTTGAACCTTGCGTCTATGCTGTTCATTAATAATTCCAATTTGAACATCTTTATTTTTAAGAACCGCTGCTAATTTCTGTAGCTCAATATTTTGGTTTTGAATATATTCTTTTTGTTGAACTATAAATTGTTCATATTTTGTGTTATTTTCTTTTAATTTAAAAATAGAACCCATAAATGTATTACAGAAGAAATTGTATTCTCTCTTGTCAACACCAAGTTCTTGGATTCTTTCAAAAAATTTATGAATTCGAATTATTCCATCATTATTTAATTCTTCAAATGTACTAAATTTACTTGAAAATTCTTCCTTTTTACTTTCAATTCTTTGTAAAATATCAGACAATGTATATTTTTCCAAATATTGTTCAATAGTCATATCCGGAAAATCTTCATCCTCCGGAAATAAATTTAACTCCTGGTCAGCATCTATTAATTCAGCTTCCGAAAACTGTACTAGTTGTCCATCTGAATTAACTGTATTTGATCCGTTCTGTTCAATAAGTGTAATTTCTTGTTGGGTTGTAATTGTAGGTGTTAAACCATCAATATTAGTAACTTCTGACATATTATAAAATATATATTATATTAATGTTATAAGACTATATAAATATCAATTTTTTTATTTGATTAATTTGATTAATTTGATTCTACATTTGATTCAACTTTCGAATTAGTCAATTTACTTGTAATATCATTAATTTCATCCAATCCTTCTTCTTGTCCATATCCAAGAACAAACCCACCTTCTTGTTCATATCCAGGAACAAACCCACCTTCTTGTTCATATCCAGGAACAAACCCACCTTCTTGTTCATATCCAGGAACAAACCCGTATTCTTGAACAAATCCACCTTCTTGAACAAATCCACCTTCTTGTCCATATCCGGGAACAAACCCAGGATAAAAATGGTGTGGAATAAAACCAGGAACAGGATAATAAATAATTTGGGGTACTACTTTAGTTTCTTTTGAATGTCCAGAACCGGATCCGTCTCTAGACTCGTTTGTTGAATTTGTTGAATTATAAGATTCATGTCTATTAAATCTATTGTGATGTTTTGACCGATATGATCTTTTCTCACGATATCCTGATTCAAAGTCGGTTTGAGTTGAACAGGTTGATTTGGTAGATTGAGTTGAACTAGTTGATCTTTCAGCATCTAATTCTAACTCTAATAGTTTAATTTTGTTATTAGATTTGTTCAATTCTTTTTTCAAACTCAGAATTTGTTGGGCCAAAGAATCAAGTTCCAATCTATTTTTAGTATTTACTTCATCAAATGTTAAAAGTCTTTGTTCCAATTCAATTTTAATACTGTTAATTGATTCGAATTCTTTAATTTTTTGTTCAATTATTAAATTTTTCTCTTGGATTGTTTCATTAACCTTTTGAATAGTTTCATTTTTCTCTATGATTAATGTTTTTTTTTCTTGGATTAATGCATTTTTTTCTTGAATTAATGCATTTTCTTTTGTTTTTGACAAAACATTAAGTTTAAATTTTGCTATTAGTTCTGTAATTTCAGTTTTAAGTCCATGATTTTCTTCCAAAACACTATCTCTTTCTTGAATAATCTTTTTGTTTTCTTGATTAATTTGTGCATTAAGTTCAGTCAATTCATGATTACTCTGAACTATTTGATTTTTTTCTACATTTAAAATCCTTAATTGATTTTCTAATGTCTTTATAGAAGATCCAAGTTTTTGAATTTGTGTTGTCTTCTTTTTATTTTCTTGATCGATTTGTTCTTCATTAAGGATTACCCTTTTAGACATTTCAGATAAACTACTTTTAAGTTTTTCATTCTCTTCTTCTAGCCTATTAATCTTATTCTGACTATCAATATTTTTTTGAACCCATTCTTTTAATTTTAAAAAACTTTCTTCTTTTTGTTTTCTTAATATAGTATCTTTATATTGATTAGCTGCTATAACTTCTGTAAGTTGGTCTTGTGAATAGAATAATCTACCACGAAGGAATTTTTTTTGTTGTTCCAATTCATAAATATCACTCTTAAGGTTTACAAATAATTCTGTAAGGGCATCAATAAAAAAGTCAAATAGGTCTAAGGGATATCTTGTTTCATGTATAATAGAACAAAGTAATTTAACTGCCCATCCAATTTTACTTTTATTTTCATCTTCAAAGTCATATCTTCTGTATAGACTATATAAGAAATCTGATTTTTGAAAAATTGGCATATTCATCACAGAAATTAACTTGGCTTCTTTAGAAGATTCGTCAATTTCTATAACATTATCAAATCTATTGGTTGATCTAACTTCCTCAAGTTGTTCCTCGAGCTCTTGTCTAATTTCTTTTCTAATAATGTTCATTTTGTAAAAAATTTATATAATAAACATCATATATGACTATAAAAATCAATTTTTTGAGATATTTTACACCAAATATTATTTAACTTTATAAACTTTCAATCTCATTTATAATATTAGATGTAAAACGCAAATAAGCATTTGGAAAATCTTTTGCATTAGATATCATTAAATGATATCCTAAAGTATCAGAATATGAATATCTTTGTGTGATCATAGAATAATTGTAATCATTATTGACATGTGTTATTTTTGAAACAATATTTGAAGATGAATAAAAATTTTCATAATTATAATTTGTAATTGGAATTATAGATAATATACGATCATGAATTTTCTTTTTAATTCCTAAATTTGAATCTTGTTTTGAACTTAGGTATTTTTGTAATTCAATTAAACTTATTTGATAATATTTAATTGTAATTTCTTCCATTTATTATAAAATAAAACAATTGATTTAATAAAGATCATATTTTTTATTAAATAAATCAATTTTTATGATTATATAAAAATTACAAAACAAGTTCATTAGTTCTTTTTAATTGACAATTAATACTATGTGAGTGTGCAAAATCAGATTTTATTGGTTCATGTTCATAATCTGATTCATATTCTATTTCACATTTTGATTCAGATTTAATTATAATTGATGGTTTAGATTTAATAATAAAATTAATTAATTTATTAAAAAATTTAATGTAAGAACTTGGCTTAATTTCTGAATTAAAATTTTTATGTATTTCCATTTGATACATAATTGTATGAAAATTTTTTATATCATAAGTTGATTGATCATATTCATATTGATATCCAATATCATCAAAAT
>JACCDO012316698.1_pt1 | contig 19475 bp, 9 predicted proteins | sample 7446101 | NCBI WGS metagenome assembly JACCDO01 (sample SAMN15323440, study PRJNA562643) | freshwater metagenome | isolation source: river surface water | place: USA:Blue River Watershed | collected 2017-08-16 | reverse complement strand
TTGAATAATTATCAATTGTTATACCATTTACTACAAACTCAAAAAAATTAAAATAAAAATGTCCAATATTATCAATCCATTTACATAATATTTTTCCTTCATTTACTTTATTATATTTATTAGTATAGTAAGTAATATTTCCTAAATAATAGTTTAAATAATTAATATTATTATTATACATGGTTGTTATTGTAGTAGATATAGTCGATATATTTAATTGTGTTAATGATATAATATAAGCCGCTATATCAACGCTATTTAAAATATTACTATCAATCAATAATCTGTATTTATATAAATTTTCTCCATATTTGTTTAATATATTAAGGACTCTGCTTTGTAAAAAACTTAATGTTATATTTTGTAAAATTAATATTTTATTAACTTCTACGTAAACTTCTATCATTATTTCTGAAAAATTTTTCATATTATTATAATAATCATTCCATTTATTAATCTCTGTTGTTAAATTATTTAATGTATTAGTTTTATATTGAGTATATTTACTATTATTTATAACTGAATCAGTGAAATTAAGAAAAGGTAATTCAGTCTCAAAAAAAGATCTATATAATATATTACCAACAATTGGTATATCTATTCCAAAATTTGTTCCATAATTAAATAATTGTGTTGATAATATTTTTTTAAATTCTGTTCCAAATGGCGTATAGTTTTGTTTTTTCATTTTACTAATAAATAAACTTGATTCTTGTATTAATGCTTGCATTGATTTTGAATCATTTAATACTATAATATTACCATCCATTATCCTATTATTTTTACTTTAGGTTTAAATATTAATATAATAATATAATATTAATATTAATATTTTAATTAGTTTGATATAAACAAGAATATATATTATATTAATATATTTATGCCCAGAATGTTTGATTACAAGTTAATAATGATGCTAGGATTAAGTATTGTTGTTTATTTTCTTTATAGAGAAATAGAACATTTAAATAAAAGAGTTGCTGAATTAGAAAAATCTAATATTAATGATATTAATGATATTAATGCAAAACCACTTAAAAAAGATACAGACAAAACTATAAATCAAATTAATAATTCAATTGAAGATATGGAAAATAATACTAATACTATTGAAGAATATAGTAATGAACTTGAAAAAATATATAGTCATGATAAAATGGATTCAAATACAAATGAGCATGATTCATTAATGGTTGAAAGTTTAATTAATATGATTAATGTTGATAATCAAAATGATGATATTGAACATAAATTAACAGAACATAATTCGGAAGAGGAAAAAGAACATCATCATTCACCATCTCCTTCTCAATCACATCATTCTCCATCTCAATCACTTCATTCTCCATCTCAATCACAACAATCTCCTAAATCCCCACAAGTATGCACACCAAATAAAGAATGTGAACAAAAACATGAATCAGATTTAGAACATGAAACTGAATTAGAAAATGAAGCAGAATTAGAACAAAATAGCGTAAAAAAATATACATTAGAAGAATTATCTAAATTAAAGTTAGATGAATTACAAAATATTGCGAGTGAAAAAGGTATAAGTTTAGTAAATGATGCTGGTAAAAGAAAAAAGAAAGCAGATTTAGCTCAAGAGATATTTAATCAAAATAATTAAATATATATTATATTAATAATATAAAAAATGGAGTCAAATTGTCCTATTGAATATAGTTATAAGCCTACACTTATGGCTTCTGGATTACGTGATTTAGATAACGGTATTAGATTTACAGCATGTAAAAAAGAACCTTCTGGTGATATAACTTTAGGTTCTGTTAATATGCGTTATACATCTGGTAAATCTTTTACAGACATGTTTGTATCATCATATGCTTTTTTTGATAAAGATAGAAGTATGGCATCAACAAAAGAAAAAATGGTAGGTTTAGGTAGTTCATCAAATAGTTTATCAACTAATTTATCTTATCAAAATAGATTAATTATTGGTGAAGTCAAATATAAAGATTCACAACCACCTGAACCACCATCATTTAGATTTCCTTATTATATTTATAAAAACTATCTACCTGCAGAATATTATAGAATGCTTTTAGTAACAGAACCTGTAGATGAAACTGATGCTGAAAATGTAGGAGACTATATTATTACTTTAATTAAACCACCATCAGAAAGTGCAAGAATTAAACGAGAAATAGTTAATGCATTTTGGCGTTTACAAGATTAATAATTTAATTATTATATATAAAAAAATTAAATCTCTTTTTTATTATATAATGAGTAATTTAGACAATGTTTATGTATCATGCCCAGCAAGAATGTCTGATGGTAGAGGAAATATTACTGATTGGACAAGTCATAATGAATTATTAAAGAAGATGAAAGGAGATAGTGCTATATCTTATGATTTTAGAGCCAGATTACAAGTATCTGGATTAAAAGATATAGAAAATAATAAATTTAATTTATGTGAAAAAAATCCAGCAGGTGATGTTGTTTTAGGAGAGATGAAATTAAATGTTAATACATCTGGTTCATTTTTAGATGCATTTGCACCTTTAAGCAAAAATTCATTTTTTGATAAAGATAGAAGCATGATATCAACTAAACAACAAATGGTTGGTTTAGGTGCTGTTAATACAGGCGGTATTAATGAAAAAGATTTATTTGAAAAAATGTATTGGCAAATGTATCCATTATCAAATGATGAAATAATTAGCATTAGAAATAAAATGTCAGAAGCCATGAAAGAATTAAAAGCTATGGGAGGATTTAAATTCGTACCTGCTAATTCAGTTGATCCAAATGCTCCAAGTGCTGGCAAAATTCTTTTTGGAGATATGTTAAAAACCAGAGCTGCACAAACTGGTGATATTCTTAAAACTGTTAGATTAGATAAAATCGCTTCTGCAGAACAAAACAAACAACCATTTAAATATACAGATTTATCACAAATCAAAGCTAAATATAATTTAGATGATGCTATAGTTAAAGTTTTAGAATTAAAATTAAATCAAATACCAAATAGAACAGTAGATGATATGTATGAAAATTTAATTAATTTATTAATTAAAAAGATTGAAGACACAGAAAAAATGATTTCATATGGGTAACTCGCTGTTAAAAAGTATTACTTTTGAACAGCAAACCCAAAACTGTTAGCGAACATTCAAAATTGATAACAATAACCTTCGGTTGTTTTGAATGGCGACTAACACATATCTATAAATATATAATTGTTTGTAATTAAGTTAATTTTAAATATTTATAACTAAATATTTAAAATTATCATATATAATAATATATATATGACAGATAAAACAGCTTATTTTGAAAAACCATATAGATATAATCATAAAATTGATGATAAAATCATAATAGATGTATTTAATATTGTTGGTAATTTAAACATAAATGATTTAAAAATAAAAATGTTATTAGAACAAATTCCATATAATATTGTTGATGCTAATGGTAATTCATTATATCATAAAGTTTTAATGGATGATGACGTATTAAAAACAGAAAATCAAAGATTACAAATGATTAAATTTTTATTTAATGAAAATTGTAATCCAGATACACCTAATAATATGAATGTAACCCCATTCCATTTAGCATGTATGAAACAATATGAATCAATTATTGATTTTTTTATAGATATAAATGTGGATATAAACTATAAAGATAGTTACGGAAATACACCATTACATAAATTATTAGTGGGTAATATTAAATTAGAAGAAAAACTAAATATTGGTAAATTATTTCCAGTTCCACCAAAAACACAAGATTATTATAAATATGATTCAATAAAAAAATTAAAAGAAATTATTTGGGAAGATATAAAAGATTCAAAATTTATAAAATCAATAGATGAAACTATAAAATTTAATATTGAACAATTAGATAACACAAATGATATTGAAACATTAAAATTATATATTAATAAATTGGTATTTAATAATCTTGATATGACAAAATATGATAAAGTATCAAAATTAACTGAGATAACTAATATAGGAGTTAATAAGTTTAAAACAAATATTGAAAAAGAATGGGGAAATTTTGCAAATATAACTGATATTGAATTACATAAAACAACTCCCACATCTTATCCAAAAAATGATGTTTCTGGAGTAAGTATTATTAAAACTAGAAATTATAAAAAATATTTATTTAATAAAATAAATTTATCAATAGATGATTTAATCAAATCATTAAATGAAGAATTAGAATATGATGATATAGATATAAATTATATATATGATAAATCATTAAATAATTTTATTGATGATAATAAAGAATTAATTACAAATAAATGTGTTGATGGAAGTGGTAATATAATTTTTAAAAGTGAATGTATTACTGATGATCTTGATTATAAATATATTGATTATAATAAATTATTTGATACTGGTATGCAATATGATTATGCTGATAATATAATTGATTTAGATAATAAAATATTTATAGGAGGTGCTAGACAAATTGAAATTATAAATGATTTTAGTTTTAATAATAAAATATTTAATAGATCTAATGAATATTATGATTTTATTCCAACATTATTATATACATTAGTATTACCATTTAATAAAGCATTGGCTTTTACAAATAATTTTAATTCATATTATAAAGATAACAAAATTATTTTTAATTTATATAATGAAAATACAACACCTGTTGAAATTAATATTTTATATAACAATATAATTGAATTTATCTATAAATTAATAAATAATTTAGATATTATGGATATAAAAGATAAAATCTATAATAATATTAAAAGAAATGGACTTAAGAATTTTATAAAAATTTATAATTTGTTAGAGGAAAATATTAATTTAAATACACTTGATTATCATAATAAAATTAAATATATTTATTACTTTATGAATTTATTTTTATCTTGTAAAGGCAAAGAAGAAGGCAATACTGATAATTTAAAGATAGAGATGAATATTTGCTGTATTTTATTAATTGCTGGTATGATAAATAATAAAACAGACAATTTAGGTTATTCAATTGAACAATGTTTCAAACCATTATTATTAAAATCAATATATATTGAAAATGATAAATATGGATTTATTAAGCATACTGATATTTTTAATACTTATGATGATTATCATAGAAATTATCCTATATTAATTTGTTATATATATGCTCTATTCTCAAATGAAAATATAGATAACATATATGATAATATAATAAATACTAATATAATACCTGATGATATTAATAATATTGACACAATATTAGAAACGGTTATTGAAAATTTAGATGATATAAATAAACATTTGAAAGATATATTATTAGAAGTGATTAAATTATTTAAAAAACAAAGTACTCCTAAAACATTATCAAATATGATTGTAGATTATTATAATAATTTGAATCAAACACCACAAGCATTACATGTTGCAGATTTAATTGCTATAATAAGAGATTATGATGAGAAAGAAATGTATAAATTATTTAAAAAACTAACAAACTTATTAATACCTACATATAAACAACAAAAATTTGACGGAGAAGATCGTATTGTTATTGAAGACATATATGATTTAAACATAGAAGACGATTTTAAAAATATAATAAATGATGATGATTATGCATTTAAAATGAAAATTATAAATGAATTTGCATTACCAAGTAGGATAAATTATTATATTTATTTGGAGGATAATTATTATGATGATTTTTGTTCATATAAATTTATAGAATCATATTATTTAGGATTAAATTTTATGGGTGTTATACCTGAAATTAATATCAATGGAGATCCAGTAGTAGTTGATATTAAAGGAACCCAAGTAGATGTAAATATAAATATTAATTTATTTAATTTTAATACAAACATTACATCATATAATGAAGAATTTATTAATACAGATTTATTAAGACCTACAAATATATATACATTAACATTTATATTTAATGATTATTTTATAAAAATGGGTAAAATGATAAATAAATGTTTTAGTGTATTAAAATATATATTTAACTATTTTAAACAATCTAATTCGTCAACAAAATATATGGTATCTGTTGTTAATTTATATCCAATTTTATTAAATTTGCTAAATAATTGTAAAATAATAGATGGATATAAAAATAATATAATTAATAAATTTAATGATAAATTTGAAAATATTTTTAATATTACAGGTATAAATATATTAGATATTATTAATAAATTTAAATATTCTAAATTCTCTATTAAACATTTTGAAAATATAATTAATAATATTAATGGGTTAATATTTATGTTATACTATGTTAGTGATAATGATGAAAAGAAAATGAAAATACCAAAATTGTTATATTATACATTAGGTAGTAAACCATTAGTTAGTTTTGATAATAACTATGAACCTATTCATATTTTAAATCCAAAAAATGAATTCACTAATAAAATAACAAATACTGGTAAAATAGATTTTATTAGAAAAGAAAATAATATAAATATATATTTTGACAATATTATAAAAAATAATTTATTTTTATACAGACATGAATTAAATTATAATTATATTGCATCACGCGAAAATAAACTCCCGCCAGCTATGAATGAATTATTTTATGAATTTTATAAAATTAATGTTATTAAAACAATTATTGATAAAATAGATAGGGACGATGAAGATAATAATTTTGATATATCAGAAGAACCAATTGATTCTACACCTGAATATATTAAACAGAAAATAAGTAAGATAAGAGACAGACAAACTATTGAAAATGATATACTATCTTTACCGATAAATTTAAATTCAACAATTAGAAAAATACAATTAAAATTAATTAAAGCAAAAATAATAGAAGAATTATTAAAAATGTACTTAAAAAATAGAATTATTAAATATGCAAATGAAAAATATGAAAAACATTTCTTAGAAAACGTTAAAGTAGAAGATATTAATATTCAACAATTATTTAAATACAATGAGGTTAAATATGGTTTTGGAACAGAAGATAGATTTAATGAATATAAAACAAAAAAATTTAATGAAAAATTATATAACTTTTTTTATGATTTTTCAAAACCAAAAGATATCAAACAACAGTTTTATATATACCCAGATTATTATTTTTCAACCAATAGACTAAATAATAAATTAGTAGTTTTATTTAATTCTGATATATTTAAGAAATTATTAAAAAATGGATGTGACGTATTAGCACATAATAATGAAAGAATAAGTCCATTAAATATGATATTAAAAAATTATTATTTTGATTCAATTGATACTATTAAAGACCATATAGATATAAGAACCATTGAAAAAGATTATTCTCCATTTAATTATTTATTTAATTCATATAAATTACATTTGGAAACTTATAATAATTTTTATTATAATCAATATAATGATATTGTTCAAATTATTCAAGCAAATGAAAGTTTTTATAATAATATTCCTAAATATTTAGAAACATCATTTAAAATTGTTAAATATATAACTGAACAATATTTAACTGATAATATACCTGAGCCTGCTATTGATAAATTAAATCTAGACCCTTTTGATTTTTTTTATGATTATTCATTATGTCCTTATGCTGATGCATTAAATGAAAAAACAATAATATCATTTAATATTTATAATCAAATAGAATATATAAAATTATCGTTAAATTTAAAGAAAAATGATAATCATTTAATTACTTTAGAATTAATTGACAAATTAAAAAAAAATACTGATAAAATTAATGATAAAATTAGATATTTAAGTAATGATATGCCTACTATGTTTGATAATAAATATAATATAATAAAAGATAAAATTGATAATCTTAAAAATGAATTAAAAAAATATGAATATGATGATATTGAATTAAATGTTAAAGATGCTTCTTCTTTTATTGAAACAATTAATACCGACTTTTCTTTATTAAATATTTATAATTTAGAATTAATTGATAGATATTCATCAATTATTGATAAACTAAATAATCAAAATTTATGTTATTTAGATGGTTGGCAACAATTTTTTGATAAAAAATATGATGATTATACAAGTTTACCAGTTAAATTAGTTAAATATCAATTAAAAGACTTGAAATTTAATAATGAATTTAATAAAAAAATAAAATTAATTTTACCATTCTATGAAAAAAATAATAATATTATAAGAGATTATTTTGAAAAACCAAGATATATTAATAAAAATGAAATTATAGAATTTGTATATAATTTATTACTTCATCTTACTAAAACTGTTATTTGTTCTATGATAGAAACTATTATTAAAAAAGTATTATTTGAATATATTAATCAGGTTGAATTATCTCCTGTTGATTTAATATTTGATAAAGTTAATTATATTTTTAATCCAGTTATGGAACATTTATATGAAATAATACCAGAAATATTTGTAAGAAACAGTGTTAATATTTATACTGACATAGATGATACTTTAAATAAAGAAACACAATCTGTTTCAATGGTATTAAACAATTTATTAGATTTATTAAAATCATCAAGTCCTATTGAAATAGATGAATACACTATAAACTTATTAAAAAACAACTTTGTAATGTATTTTGATACTATTGTATGGAAAACTATTAATAATTGGAATGTTGTTATTGAAAACATTTTTATGTTTCATATTAATCAATATAGAATCTTAGAATGTATTAATAGATTATTGAATTAATGAATTATTAAATGCTAATTCTTTTAAACTGTTTAAATAGTTTGTTTTCATACTATTTAATCCAGTTCTTGTTGGTCTACTTACTCTTTCTGTTACTTTTAAAGTAAAACTATGATTTAAATTTCTAAAATCTGGTAAACTACCATCCGGAAATAAATATTTTATTTTTAATTCATTTAATGTTTTTATTGGTATTTCAAATATTAATGGAGCACAGACGAATGTATTAAATAATGTATCACCTGGATGACCATCCATTAATATTTTACCAAAACATAATCCATCTTCTATATATATATTTTCATAATCATTTAACATCATTAGCAAATAATAATTTTGTCCTGTAAAATCGAAATAATTATTTGTTACATTTCTATTTCCAACACTGTTATAAGGTGTTGATATTATATAATTATTCAAATTTGATGTTATATGACTAAATGGTGTTATTGATGTTGAATCTCCTGGATTTTTAAAACCTAATAGTTCACCCATTGTATCATTATAATTAAATAAAAAGCTGGCCAATGCTGGGGTTTTTATTGTTGTTCTGGCACCGCCATCTCCACTTATATTTATATTAGCTGTATATTGTGTAGTTGATAATAATACTGAGTAAGTAGATGCTTCTTTATTTACGCTATATACTGTATGAGATTTATTTAATAATGTACTTGATATACTCCCAATATCAGTCGCATTTGATATTGTAATTATATCACCTATATTTACATAATTATTTGGATGAGTTATAGTTAATCTTAATACTTCACTTCCTATTGATAAATCTTGTTCTAAATTAAGTGAATATGATAGTATATTTGTTTTATAACAAATAAATTTGAACTCCTGACTATCTATTGAATAATTTATATCAAATTCATTATATAGTATTTCTTTTGGACTAGACCCAACTCTTTTTAAACTATTCATTTCTTTTAATATTGAATTTACTAAATTATCTATAAAATAATTTCCTTCTAAAATACTTATTGAATATATATAATCACCATCTTCTAATATCTTCCAATATAATTTATTATTATTATTTGAAAATGTTATTACATTATTATTTATATATGGAAACTCACTTGATACTAATTCTAATTTAACTACATCTGTAAATGTTTTTTTTAAACTTATTGTATAATTATTTGCATCTGGATATCCTTCAATTGTATTTATTACTTTACCTATAATTACATTTTCACCTCCTCCTGTTTCAGTAAAATAACTATAGGCAGGTGATATAAATTCTATATAATTATCACCAATACTAGTTACTTCATGGTACGGTTGATATTGATTAGTATTTATTGGATAATTTGCATTTAAATAATATGTATTTATACATCCTATTGTATTAAATTGAAATGTGAATATTTTTTGAATTTGTTGGAATGGTTCAAATACAGTAGATGTATTCACATTATTTATATTAATATAATTAAATGGTAAACTTACAAAAAAATAATTATTAATTAAATCATTTGTTGATATATTTAATTCTGTTAATATTCTATTTTTTACTGTATCTGGTAAAAATAATTCATTATTATTATAAATATATATTCTTTTGATTCCTATTATTGAATTAATTGGAATATTACCTATTAATCTATCTGTATCTGATATAGATTCATATAGTTCTACATCTATTCTATAGTCTTCTAAATCAGTATATTCTGGTTTAATATTATGATTATTCATATTAACCATATAATAATTATAATTGCTAATTAAATAAACTGCATTATTTAAAATTAGCTTTTTACCAACAATATTTTGTAATACAATTTTATCTCCTACATTAAATGAACTTGTTGTATTTACTCTAATTATATTATTATAACCTTCTGTTTTATTTGTTGTTATTGGATTCACTAAATAACCTTGTTCCATTTTTATTACATTTTGAGGATTTATTGTTCTTTTTCTAGAATCTATATTTACATATGAATAATTGTAATAATAATTATTTTCATAATCTTGAATTTTATTATATTTTAATTCTTCATTAGCTACGTTATTTAATTTATTAAAATTTTCTTCTACATTTAATTTATTCATTATTAATTATTAATATATTATTTTTATATATATTAATAATGATATTTGATTGGGTTTTTTATATAAATAGATATCCTGAATTATATAGTTTAGGTATAAATACTAAAGAAAAAGCTATTAAACATTGGTGTTATTATGGTATAAATGATAGAAAATTATTTAATAAAAATCAAATTAATATTGATTGGGATATATTTAAAAAATATAAACCAGATGAATTATATAATAAATTAACTAATAATAAATTAGAACATTTTAATAATTCAAAATTTAAAATTCTTACTAGTAAAATAATTGAATCAATTGCAATTAATATACAAAATATATTAAAAAAATTTAATATAAACTCTGATATTATTTATGAATTATCAGATGAAGATAAAGACAATGATGATTATTATATTATTATAAATAATAACTTTAATAAACCTTTCCTACCAAAAAACTATATAGTATATGTAGTTGAACAAACAGAATCTAGATTTTTTAAAGATAATAAATATCTTAATATGATTAAAAATGCAAATTATATTTGGAATTTCTGTGTCAATAATAAAAAAATGTTTGAAGATTATCCATTCTTGAATTATTTTTATTTAGAATGTCCATTTGTAAAAGCACCTGAACTTAATAATCAAGCTTCTTATAAATATGATATATTATTTTATGGTACTATTAATGATAGAAGAAAAGCAATATTAGATAAATTAAGTTCAAAATATAATATTTATATATCAGATAAACTTACAGGTAATGAAAGAGATGATATTATTAAACAGTCTAAAATAATATTAAATTTACATTATTATTATGAAGCAGGATTAGAATCATGTAGAATAAATGAAGTATTAAAATTTAACAAATTAGTTATTTCTGAATTACCATTTGATGATTATTATAATACAGAATTATATAAAAACTCTGTTGTATTTATTGATAATATTGATAATATTAATAATAATATAGATAATTTATGTAAAGTAATTGATAAATATTTGCAAAATGATTTTGAATATAATAAGATGATAAATCAAATTATCATTAATAATAATATTTTACAAAATAAATCTGAATTTAATATACAAAAATTATTATTACCATTAAATTTAGGCACTAATTATAAAATGGATTATATTTTAATTCCAGATAAAATATACTGTTTGCATTTAGTAGAAACACCGGACAGAATTAAAACTTTCAATAAACAAAAGATTAGACCAGATGTAGAAATATTTCCTGCTATTAAATATAATCCTGGATGGGTTGGTTGTACTTTATCTTATGTTAATTTAATATATAATGCAAAGAGATGTGGTTTAAATAAAATTACTATAATAGAAGATGATTGTAGATTTAATTTTGAAACTATTGATGATTTTAATATTCTATATAATAATATAAATGAAGCATTAGATAAAATTAAAAATTGGGATATATTTGTTGGATGTGTAGCAAGTTTACCAAATGATACTATTATTAATAATGTTTATAAATACAAAAATATAACTTTTATTGAAATTAATAAAATGCATAGTACTGTATTTAATATTTATAATAATAGCTGTTATGATACTATAATTAATTGGGATTTTAATGATAAATCAAGAACTAATCAAATTGATCAATATTTAAAAAATAAAAATTTAAAAATAATTATTACTTATCCTTTTTATTTTGACTGTCTTAATGTTGATAGTATAATCTGGGGTAAAAATTTATATGACCATTATAATAATATGTTTCAAGAATCATTAAATAATATTAAAAATAAATTAGATTCTTGGGATAAGCCAATAATAACCTTAGGATGATTTATAATCTTTAAAAAAGTTGATAAATTTATTTAAAGATTTAATAGTCATATCACAATTAATAATGAGTAAAGCTTCTGATTATGACAAGATGACACCGATAGAGCATATTCTTGCTCGACCAGATACTTATATTGGTAGTACTAAACAAACAACCCAAATTATGGATGTTTATGATATTGAAAATAAGGTAATTAAGCAAAAGATTATTAAATATACTCCTGGTTTTCTTAAGATTTTTGATGAAGCACTTGTAAATGCTCGTGATGCATCTGAAACTGATAATAGTTGTAATGCTATTAATATTTGGTATAACAAAGAAGAAGGTTATATTCGTGTTTTTAATAATGGTGACAAAGGTATCCCGGTTGAAGAACATCCAAAACATAAAACTCTTGTCCCATCTATGATTTTTGGAGAACTACTTACTAGTTCTAATTATGATGATTCTCAAAAAAGAACAACAGGTGGACGAAATGGTCTTGGGATTAAGTTAAATAATTGTTACTCGACTAAATTTATTGCAGAAGTTGGTGATGCTCAACGCGGTAAAAAATTTATTCAAGAATGGACTGATAATTTAGGAAATACATCTGGTCCAAAAGTTACTAAATATAGTAAGAAAACCAGTTATGTAGATATTACTTTTTATCCTGATGTAAAACGTTTTGGATTAGAATCACTGGATGATGATCATATGATGTTATTCTACCGTCGTGCTATTGATATTGCTGGAACAAGCACTGATAAAGTGAAAGTAACATTTAATGATGAAAAGATTAATGTAACTAATTTTAAGCAATATATTCAATATTATTATCCTAACTCCAACTCTACGAGTATGAGTAGTAATGAAATTTATTACGATGATTCTAATGAACGTTGGAAAGTTGGTGTATTATATATCCAGGATAGTAACAATAAAGTAGTTAGTTTTGTGAATGGTATTGCTACTTATAAAGGTGGTTCTCATGTTAATCATGTTGTTGATAAAGTTCTGAAGAATCTTATTGATAATCATATTAAGAAGAAGAATAAAGACATTAAGATTTCACCATCTATTCTCAAAGAAAATTTAGTATTCTTTATTACAGCTGTTATTGAGAATCCTTCTTTTGATAGTCAAACCAAGGAAACATTAACTACTGAGCCTAAAGAGTTTGGTTCTAAATATGAAATCAATGAGACTTTTATTAAGAAACTAGCTAAATGCGGTATTGTTGAACAAGTTCTTGATTATGCTAAATTTAAAGAGTCTAAAGATTTGAAAAAGAATGATGGTAAGAAACAAAAATCAATCCATGGTATTCCTAAATTAGAAGATGCCAATGAAGCTGGAGGTAAAAATTCTACTAAATGCGCATTAATTCTTACTGAAGGTGATTCCGCCAAAGCATTCGCGGTTGCTGGTCTTAGTATTATTGGTCGTGACCATTTTGGTGTATTCCCATTAAAAGGTAAGATGCTAAATGTGCGCGAAGCAACTGTGAAACAATTAACAGAGAATGAAGAAATTAGTAATCTCAAAAAAATTCTCGGCTTACGCCAAGGTGCCAAATATGATAATGATGAAGAATTTAGTTCTTTACGTTATGGACGTATTATTATCCTCACTGACCAAGATGTTGATGGCTCTCATATTAAAGGTTTAGTTATGAATATGTTTCATTGTGTTTGGCCTGAATTAGTGCAAAGAGAAGGTTTTATTACATCAATGGCAACACCTATTGTTAAAGCATTCAAAGGTAAAGATGTTAAAACATTTTATAATTTAACTGAATATGAAGATTGGCTAGAGACTAAACCAAATGGATGGAAAATTAAATACTACAAGGGTCTGGGTACTTCTACTGCTGCTGAAGCTAAAGAATATTTTGTTGATATCAATGATAAACTTATTAAATATATTTGGGAAGAATGCGATGATGATTCTGATGTATGTGAAAATGCATTGACTTTAGCTTTTCAAAAGAATCGCGCAGATGACCGGAAAGAATGGTTAATGAATTATGATCGTAATGAAATTCTTACCTATGAAGAACGTGATGTAAGTTATAATGATTTTATTAATAAAGATTTGAAACATTTTTCCAATTATGATAACAGTCGTTCTATTCCTCATATTATGGATGGTTTTAAACCGTCTCAACGTAAAATTCTTTATGGTGCATTTTTGCGCGGATTAGATAAGGATGAAGTTAAAGTTGCACAACTCGCTGGTTTTGTATCTGACCGTGCCGCTTATCATCATGGTGAAATGTCATTAAACGGTGCAATTATTGGCATGGCTCAAGATTTTGTAGGTAGTAACAATATTAATACTTTAGCACCACTTGGACAATTAGGGACTCGTGCACAAGGTGGTAAAGATGCTGCATCTCCTCGTTATATTTTTACTAAACTAACCAAAGAAGCTCTATTAATTTTCCGTAAGATTGATAATAATATTGTTAATAATCAAGAAGAAGATGGTATGCCAATTGAACCAGAATATTATGCTCCGATTATTCCAATGATTTTAGTTAATGGTGCAACTGGTATTGGCACTGGTTTTTCAACTGAAATTCCATGCTTTAATCCAATTGATATTATTGATAACATTATGAGTTTAATTGATAACAACACAACAAATGTAATGACTCCTTATTGGCGTGGATTTACTGGAACAGTTGAACGTGTTGGTGAAACAAATACATATGAAACAAAAGGTATTTATTCTATTAAGAAGAACAAATTAATTATTACTGAATTACCTATTGGAACATGGACACAGAATTATAAAGAATTTTTAGAGAAAATGTATGAGGCAGAACAGGCCAAAAAGTCTAAAGATGATAAACATTTAATAAATTACAAAGAATATCATACAGATACTAAAGTTCATTTTGAACTTGAATTTAATGATGGATATATCGACACTCCGCTTGTTAAAGATATTTATAAAGAATTCCATCTGACTAGTAAAGTATCTATTAATAATATGCACTTATATTCTGTTGAAGGCAAGATTACCAAATACAATGATATTGATAGTATTTTACGTGAATATTATACTAAACGAGTAGAGATGTATGAAGAACGTCGCAAATATCAATTAAAACAATTAAAATATGAATTAGATATGATTAGTAATAAAGTTAAATTCATTTTAATGGTTGTTAATGATGAATTAATTGTTAATAAACGTAAACGTGCTGAATTAGAAGAAGAATTAGAAGAAAATGAATTTGAAAAAATGGGAAATAATGAAAGTTATGATTATTTATTAGGTATGCCTATTTATCAATTAACTCATGAAAAGATTGAAGAATTAAAGAAACAAGAAAAAGAAAAGAATGCTGAATATAAATCACTAAATGAAATGACAGCTGAAGATATTTGGAAATATGAATTAATTGAACTTAAATCTAGTTTAGAAAATGTTTCGACAAATACTACTACTAAACAGACAAAAGGTAAAAAGAAATAATTAATTTAATTATATTATTATTTATTATATTATATATTATATATAATATAATGTCTATAATGTTTCCTTCTCAATTTATTATTCCAGTTATGCCTACTCCACAAAAGACTGTAACTACAAAAGAAGACTTAGAAATAAAATTAAAGGCATACATAGATAATGTATTTGAAACAATATCTTTATCAAAGCCGCAAAATATAGATTTAAAACAACTAAAAACAGAATTAAAAACAGAAATATCTTCCTTTATATCTACTAAATGTGTATTACCAGATGTTCATAAAAAAGATTTAGAAGAATTAAATAGACAATTAAAAGAATATTATCAACAAAATATTCAAACTTTAAGAACAGAATTAATTAATATTGCAAAAATACCAGGACCACCTGGAGAAGACGGACTACCTGGTATACCAGGCATACCAGGCCCGGCAGGTGAACGTGGTCCAGCAGGTCCTGCAGGTGCACCTGGTCCAGTTGGTCCAGTTGGTCCTGCTGGTGCAGTTGGTCCTGCTGGTCCTGCTGGTGCAGTTGGTCCTGCTGGTGCGCCTGGTCCTGCTGGTGCGCCTGGTCCTGCTGGTGCAGTTGGTCCTGCTGGTGCACCAGGTCCAAAAGGTGATAGAGGTGAGATTCCATTACAACAATTAGAATTAATTGACAATACTATAAAAACCATTAGAGAAGATTTAAGTAGATTACATGGTAGAGTCGATAGTATAGAATTACAAAAATATTCAGAAAAACTTAATGCATTCGAAGCAAGATTAAGAACAATTGAAACAAATGATGATATAAATAAATTAAGCGCTGAAGTGCAAAGAATAAATGAACAATTTAATACAAAATTACGTAATACTGATACTAGATTGACTACATTTATATTTGAGACAAATCAAAAAATAGGTCAGATACCAGATATATTAAATAGATTAAGTAATTTTATAAGTAAAGAAGAATTTACTAGATTAACTGGACAATTTGATTTATTAAAAGCTTCTAATAATTTATTATTATCTAATAATAGACAAATTACTGCAAAAATAGCTGGATTTGAACAATTAATTACCCAATATCAAGAAATGTTACAAAGATTAGAAAAAAAAATATCTGATGAATTAGGTCCTTTAAGAACAAGAATAGATTCATTGGATACTAGATTAGATAGAATTAATATTATAATACCAGAAATGGATAATAGACATAAACAATTATTTGATAGACAAACAAGACAAATACAAGATTTAATACGTCTTGTTGGTAAACTAGAGACTGATAATGAAACAGCAGTTAAAACTATAGAAGCTTTAGATAGGTATGTAAAAGATATGGAAATAAGAATAAATGGATTATTGGGACGTGATGCATTAAGACGAACTCTTAATATTGAGGCTTTAGAAGCACGATTAACTGGTTTAGAACAATATCGTGCTGATGTTGATGCATTTAGAGTAGATAGTAACCAAAAATATGAAACAATTATTAATAGACTTCAAGGATTAACACCAAATGAAGAAATATTAAGAAGACTTAATGAGATTCAAAGAATAGTTGCTACACATGAAGGAAGATTTGCAGAAATAAATACACGTATTACAGATACTATGAGACAGATTGCAGTAATGAAAGATGCAAATGATAGAGTAATACAAGGGGAATTAAATGCTATTAAAGAATCATTTAAAAGAATTATGACTGAAAGTTTAAAAAGAGAATCTGAATCACTTAGAATTCAACTTATGGTAGAAAAAGAATTGAAAGATTTAGAAAAAAAAATAACTTTAGATCGTAAATTAGATAAAATTATTAAAGTTTTAGAACCAGAATTAAATAGTTTAATAATGACAAAAGCAAATTTATCACAAGAGTTACAAAAAATACGTCAAGTAAGAAGTACTCTTGACCAAAGAAATCAAATACAAGCAGAAATTGCACGATTAGATGTAGCTGCTACAGAAATTACACGAAGAATTGAAGAATCAACTGCTAGATCTGATCAAGAATATTTAGCATTTACTCAAAGCACACAAGGAATATTAGATGATAGTTTAAGAAAATTAAACCTTAAAATTGAAGAAGAATCAAGAACAATAAATGCAATTTAATATAAATATTAATAATTTTTGACAAAAAATATAATATAATATATATATATGTCAAATATTGATAATATTTATATTGGGAAAAATATATTAAATATAATAATAATTGGTCTTGTATTATATTTTGTTTTATATACATATTACTCTCCAAATAATAAAGAATCATTTGATGATGCTTCAAATTTATCCACAATTATTATAAATAATATAAATAATTTATCAAATTTAATAAATCAACAAACTTATAAAGTTATAACTAATAAACCAACAGATGGAAACAGTGTATACTATGATTTAACTCCTAAATTTGAAAAACTAACTAGAGATGTTTTAACTTATAAACTTTATTGTAATGATAATTCATCGACTACATATATATTTAGTTATAAAGATTCAAAATATATTTTACAACGTGTACAACCAGGAATTTGTTATGGTCGTCGTTCAGGTTCAAGTTCTGTATATAATAGAAATTCTTGCACTACATATTCAACTGCACTAGATATTTCAGATATTACAAATAATATATCTGCTGAGATTAGCAAGATAGAATTAACTAATAATAAAATTAGAGAAATATTTACTATTTCACCAGCTATAGAAGATAGATATTTAATATTTACATTAAAAGAACGTAACTTAAATATTAATAAATTTAATGCTTATAAAAATGATATATTGTCATTTGTAAATAATTATAAAAATATATCAAATATATTTTTAGACACAGATTATTATGGTTTATTTCTTGGAATAAAAAATTTTACTACAAATTTAATAGAAGCAAATAATAAATATTTAGTATATAATCTTAAAATAGACATTAGCAATAACTATAATAACTATTATAAAATTCAATGTTGGGAATATTTAAATGAAAGTCAAATTAGAACTAGTGATAAGAATATATTTTATAATATAACAAATAACGGGAGTGCTGAGTATAAATGGTGGAGGTTTTTGGATTCAGTTAGAGTATCGTTTATTCAAAGTAATAATAAATTTTATTTAAGACGTCTTTTAGAAAACATAGACGGTGGAAATATAAAACGATTTGATAAAAAATGCGACATTACTACTCAAATAAATAATATTATTAATAATTTTAGAGAAATATTACCAGTAAATTATACTTCAATAACACCATCCATATCTAGTGATGCTACTGAAATTAGATTTAAAATTAATTTAGCATAATCTTTGATTAAATTTAATATATAATATTTTATATATTAGATTTGTAATTAAAATCAAAGAAAAAATTGATAAATAATGTTTAAAATAATAATATTATAATAATTAAATGTCTAATTTAGAACCCATTGAATTTCAAATTATTGATTGGAAAGAAGACCATGAATTGGATAATGATGATGAGGATGAA
>JACCDO011102543.1_pt1 | contig 19478 bp, 16 predicted proteins | sample 7446101 | NCBI WGS metagenome assembly JACCDO01 (sample SAMN15323440, study PRJNA562643) | freshwater metagenome | isolation source: river surface water | place: USA:Blue River Watershed | collected 2017-08-16 | reverse complement strand
GTCGTGATGGATGAAGAAGATGGGCTGACGGCTGGTGAAATTCAAAAGGGATATATCCTGACTTGCGTGGCACATCCGACCAGTGATGGAGTGGTAATTGACTTGGATTAATATCAGTTTTTCAGGCTTTAAAGTCCCTTTTTCCACTTACCTTTGGCAATCCTCCAAGGTTTGCCAAAGGTAGGGGGGATTAGAAATCTCGAGGATCCCAAGCCACTCGTGTATTGTCATATAAATGGCTCAACTGAGCCAAATCATCCGCATCCAACGCAAAATCAAAAACAGTCGCATTTTCAATCATGCGATCGCGATGGATTGATTTCGGAATCGTCACCGCACCCATTTCAATGTTCCACCGGATCAAAATTTGATAGGTAGTCTTAGCCCATTTGCGTGCAATTTCGACTAAAACCGGGTGATCTTTTTTCAATCCGCGCACTACCGGCGCATAGCCTTCCACTTGTATACCCTGCTCTTGACAAAAAGCTAATTCAGCCGGCTGATAACAAAATGGACTTAATTCGATTTGATTTACCGCCGGACAAATGTGCGCATAGTTCAAAAGCTCCGACAAGTTTTTTTGGTAGTAATTAGAAACTCCGATAGACTTAATCACCCCTTGCTCATGTAAAGATTCCAAAGCCTTCCACGTTTCCTTGCGCTTCTCATCTTTAGGCCAATGAATTAGATACAAATCCATATACTCCAAAGACAAATCTTTCAACGACTTTTCAAAGGCACGCATGGTTGAATCATAACCCATATCATCCATCCAAACTTTACTCGTAATAAATAATTCATCGCGCGAAACCGAAGAAGATGATATGGCTTGGCCAACTTCCAATTCGTTACCATAAATCGAGGCAGCATCGATTAAGCGAATCCCAAGATCTAACGCTTCTCGAACAGATTTCCCAACTTCGTCTTGTTGGCCCGGCGCATAAACTCCCAAGCCCAGCTGAGGCATTAAATACCCTGAATTCAATCTAATATTTGGAATTTGTAACATATGAACTTGTTTTGAACTGGCTTTAAAGCTAGCTAAAATTCATGTATTTTTACAAAAAAAACAGCCGATGACCCGAGTAGTTAGCCCACAAAATATCACACGCAGATTCCTAGCTGCCGACTTCACCTTAAGTTCTTGGGAGCTTGTCCTACCCTATTTTGACCGTCTCAGTCAAACTGAAATTAATTCTCTTGAGGACTTAATTGAGTTTTGCCAAAACCGTTCTGAATTGGAAAGCTACCTATCAGAAAACTTCGCTTGGCGCTACATTAAGATGTCTTGCGATAATCAAAATGAGGCACACCAGCTAAGCTATCAGCAATTTGTTAATGAGATTATGCCAAACGCTTCGGTCTTCGAAGACGCTTGGAATAATAAAGTGATGCAAAGTCCCTTTGCAGCTGAACTCCCACCAGATGGATATTCAATCATGTTGCGAGGTTTGAAAAAATCAATTGAAATCTTCCGCGAAGAAAACATCCCATTATTTACCGAATTACAAAATTTGCAAACGCAATATGGCGCGGCAACGGGCGGCTTGATGGTGGAGATTGATGGGGTGGAAAAAACGCTCCAACAAGCCAATGCTTATTTTGAATCTAATGACCGCGATAAACGCCAAGAAGTCTATGAAAAAGTTTCTGCTGCTCGCTTAGCTATCCAAGAAAAACTGGATGCATTATTTGATCAATTAATCGCAAAGCGACACCAAGTAAGCTTAAATGCAGGCTTTGCAAATTACCGAGATTACGCATTTGCGAGTCTTGGGCGATTCGATTATACTCCAAAAGATTGCTTTGAATTTCATTCGTCAGTGGCCAAAACCGTTGTTCCTATGATTAACCGTCAAGCTGAAAAACGGAAAAATAGGTTAGGCCTTTCAGCCTTAAAACCTTGGGACAAGGCCGTTGATGTACTCGGACGTGAACCTCTTAAGCCATTTGAAACTGGTGAGGAATTACTGACTAAAACCATTGAGGTGTTCGATCGCATGGATCCATTTTTAGGTGATTGCTTGAAAGAAATGGTCAAATTAGATCGTTTTGATTTAGACTCTCGTAAAGGAAAAAATCCAGGTGGTTACAATTACCCGTTAGAGGAAAGTGGTTTCCCATTCATTTTTATGAATGCAGCTGGCCAGGTGCGAGACATGGTTACGCTCCTGCATGAGGGCGGACATGCGGTTCATTCGATTTTAACGAAAGATTTGGCTTTAAATGCCTTCCGAAATTTCCCATCAGAAGTGGCTGAATTAGCTTCTATGAGCATGGAACTAATCACTATGGATCATTGGGACGCATATTTTGCTGACCCTCAAGCGGCAAAGCGCGCTAAGATTAAACATCTGGAGGACATTTTAGATACCTTACCTTGGGTGGCTACGATTGATGCATTCCAACATTGGATCTATGAAAATCCAACCCACAACTCCGATGAACGGTCACAGGCATGGAATCGAATATATGGACAATTTTCAGATATTATCACTGACTGGAGTGGGCTGGAGGATGTCAAAACGAAACTTTGGCAGAAACAATTGCACCTATTCGAAGTGCCATTTTACTACATCGAATATGCCATTGCGCAATTGGGAGCCCTAGCTGTTTGGCGTAATTATTGCCAAAATCCAACGCAAGCTTTGGATCAATATTTGAATGCATTGAGTTTAGGTTATACCAAACCGATCAAAGAAATTTACGCCACAGCAGGAATTGAATTCAATTTCAGCCAAGCCTATATCCAAGAATTAATGGACTTCTTAGCCCAAAAAATTCAGCAATTAGAAGAAAGCTAATTTTTTTAAACCAAAATTTGGCCTTACTTTTGCATCGTAATTTTGTCAATAAGAACAATGAAATTAAAAAATTTACTTCCGATTGTAGCCCTAGCATTAACCGCTATCGCATGTGATTATCAAAAAAACAACACAATCAAACAAAAAGACGTTCGTAAAGATGACGAGCATGTGTACGGGGTTCATCCAGATAGCGCAGCCGCTCAATCAAAATTAACGTATACAGCAAAACCTGAATTGGAAGTACGCGCTAATAACATTCGCGAGAAATTATTCCACGGAAAAGAAATTTCAAAAGGAAATTAATTACCAATATAGCTTAAGAATGAAGCCGGTCGATGATCGGCTTTTTTTATGCCCTCTAATGAATGATTAAATCTCGGATGAATGTTAATTGATAGAACATCACCGTGAATATCACCGACCAGAATATTCCCGAAATCGCCATAAAAAACAACACCCGTGGCGTGGGAACTTTAAAAGACAAAGCAAGCAGACTACCGCCAATCGGCGTAAACAATAAAGGCGTCATGACCGCAATACCCTTTATTCCAAATCGCTGCCAAACACGAACAGCATAGCGTGCCCTACCCGTAAACAGTTTGGGTTTTTGAACACGAATCCTTGAGATTTGCTGAACAAGAAAACGACCAATGGTCAACATAATCGTCACCGTTGTCATCATGCCCACCCAGGTACAAATGATTGTTTCAAGCATGGTCAAGCCCAAACCAAAACCCGTTAAAGGACCTGCCACAAACTTAATCGACGAAGCGGCCATGACCGCAAAATAGGCTCCCCAATGCATTATTTCGCACCATTATAAACCGACACCCCTTGATCTAAGAAAGATACAAAATGTGAAATATCAGCATCAAATGCCACCGGCTTCACCATGGGTGCAGCATCATTCCGCGGATCCAATAATACATAATGCGGTTGCGCATTTGAGTTAAATCGAGCAATCTGAAAATCCAGATTTTGATCCCCTAAAGTTTTCTTTTCTTGACCGTCAACCTTAGATACAAACCATTGTTCCGCAGGTAATTCTGTCTTATCATCACAATACAAAGCGACCACGACATATTGCTCTTGCAGGCGCTTTAATACCTGTGGATCAGACCAAACATTCTCTTCCATTTTCCGACAATTCACACAGCCATGACCCGTGAAGTCGATGAATAAGGGTTTATTTACTTTAAACGCATAAGCCTTTGCTTCTTCGAAATCAAAGTAACCTGATAAGCCTAAAGGCAACTTGAGAAAATCAGAATACTTCTTTTGGCCTTGATCTGTTTTTACAGGAGCTGAAACTACTGCCTCAGACCCTTTAAAGTCCTGCGAACTCAAAGGTGGCAACCAGCCCGATAAACCTTTTAATGGAGCTCCAAACATCCCCGGGATTAAATAGATGACAAAAGCTAATACCGCTGTTGCGAACAAGGTACGAGGCACTGATAAATTCTTCGAAGGTCCATCATGCGGCAAGGAAATCTTACCGAATAAATACAATGTCAATGCACTAAAAATAGCAATCCAAATCGCTAAGAAAATCTCACGATCCAATAAATGCCAGTGGTACACCTGATCGGCTACACTTAAAAACTTAAAGGCTAAGGCAATTTCCAAGAATCCCAAAACCACTTTCACTTCATTCATCCAATTGCCCGATTTCGGCAATGACTTCATAAAGCCAGGGAAGATAGCAAACATCGTAAACGGAATCGCAAAGGCTAAAGAGAAACCTAGCATCCCGATGATTGGCTTTAAGAAAACACCTTGAGAAGCTGCAATTAAGATCGATCCAGCTAAGGGGCCCGTACACGAAAATGATACCAAAACGAGCGTGAAGGCCATAAAAAATACGCCCATCAAACCTCCTTTATCGGATTTGGCATCCACTGAATTAACCAAACCGGAAGGCAAAACAATTTCAAAAGCTCCTAAAAAAGAAATCCCAAAGAAGATGAAAATGACAAAAAAGAGCAGATTGGGAATCCAATGCGTGCTGAGGAAGTTGGCAAAACTAGCCCCCGCAAAAAATGCGAGTATCGTTCCAAAAAACACATAAATCAAAACGATGAATAACCCATACAAGAAAGCAAGACGCTTTCCTCCTTGTTTCTTGGTAAAGAAACTCACGGTCATCGGTATCAATGGGTAAACACAAGGCGTCAATAAAGCGAGTAAGCCAGCGCCCAAGGCCACAAAAAAGAACTCGATTAGCCCTCCTCCAGCTACATCAGAGGCTTTTTTTTTTGAATCCTCCGTAGATGATATCTTAAAGTTCCCTTTGATTGGAACACATAAACCACTCTCGTTTGAGCAAGTTTGGGAATCATATGCCCCATCAATCACCCAATTCTCCGCTGTTATTTTGACTTTCTGACGAAATTCACCTTGCTCAGTAAAATAGGTATACGTCCCTCCCCAAATCTCTTTATCCTCTTTGCTGTGCGGATTAATCGCTTTCAAAGGACCAACGGCCTCAACACCCAAACCTGACTTCAATGTTACCGTCGTAACTACAGGCCCTAATTCCTTATCAAAATCAGACGAATACAAATACCAACCTTTATCTATGGCCACCTTAAATACAATTTCAGCCTCCTGTCCTACCGTAGGTTGTGCAGGAGATAATGTCCAAGACCATTTAGCTGGTGTGATTTTTTGACCCAAAAGCTGAACCGAAAAGAATAGGAACAGCGCTAGAAATTTTAATTTCATTTGTTGAAAAATTAATGCCTGTAAAATTACGCTTTTTTACCGGGATACAAACGCGATGTTCGTCGACAGATTTACCCACCTAAGCGTTTTCTTATTCAGATAAAAAAACGTAATTTTGCCCTCTTAAAATACGTAATCAAGAACTTCGTTTATTCATGGCTGCTAGCACATTTCCAACCCAAAGAGACACTGAAATTTTTAAACTGATTGATCAAGAAGCTCACCGACAAGAATTTGGCATTGAGTTAATTGCATCTGAAAACTTTACATCCCCGCAGGTGATGGAAGCACAAGGAAGCGTATTGACCAATAAATATGCGGAAGGACTTCCAGGAAAGCGCTATTATGGCGGCTGTGAGGTTGTAGATGAGGTAGAAACCTTAGCTATTGAGCGTGCGAAAAAGTTATTCGGAGCAACTTGGGCTAACGTGCAACCACACTCTGGTGCGCAAGCTAATGCAGCTGTTTTTCTTTCATTTTTAAATCCAGGTGATAAAATTTTGGGTTTTGACTTGTCTCATGGCGGTCACTTGTCACATGGTTCACCTGTCAATTTCTCTGGAAAATATTTCCAAGCTTTCTTCTACGGCGTAGAAAAAGAAACGGGTTTAATCGACTGGGATAAAGTAGAAGCAACCGCTTTAAAAGAGAAACCAAGATTGATTATTTGTGGTGCTTCCGCTTATTCTCGCGATTGGGATTATGCTCGTTTACGCGCAATTGCAGACAAAATTGGCGCCATGTTATTGGCGGATATTTCACACCCTTCTGCTTTAATCGCAAAAGGATTGTTGAACAACCCAATGCAGCATTGCCATATCGTTACGACAACCACACACAAAACGTTACGTGGACCTCGTGGTGGTTTGATCATGATGGGCAACGATTTTGAAAACCCATTTGGCTTCAAAACATTAAAAGGTGACCTGAAATTAATGTCGGCATGTTTAGACGGCGCCGTATTCCCAGGAACACAAGGTGGCCCATTAGAGCATGTCATTGCTGCAAAAGCAATCGCATTCGGAGAAGCCTTAACGCCTACATTCGAAACATATGCGAAGCAAGTTCAGTCAAACGCGCAAGCGATGGCGAAGGCTTTCTTAGCGAAAGGATACGATATTATTTCGGGTGGAACAGACAATCATTTGATGTTAATCGACTTACGTCCGAAAGGCTTAAGTGGCAAATTGGCTGAAAACACATTGATTCAAGCAGACATTACGATTAACAAAAACATGGTACCATTCGATGACAAATCTCCTTTTGTTACTTCAGGTATGCGTGTAGGTACTGCAGCTATGACAACGCGTGGATTGAAAGAAGCTGACATGTCTCAAATCGTTGAGATGGTAGACAAGGCTTTGATGAATCACGACAATGAGGCGGTATTGAAAACGATCAAAGGAGAAGTAAATGAATGGGTGAAACAATTCCCATTATATCTATAATTAAATAAAATGGCATTAGATCAAGATTGGGACGATGAATTAGATGAGGATAAAGATGGGACAGAAATGTCCTTTCTTGATCACCTAGAGGAGTTGCGCTGGCACATTATTCGTTCCATCGCATCCATCTTGATTTTTACCATTGCTGCCTGGATTTTCAGAAATGAAATTTTCGGGATTATCATCATGGGCCCTACCAAAGTGGACTTTTGGACAAATCAAGTCCTTTGCCGCCTAGCAGATCTGACAGGGATGACTAGCTTGTGTATGCAGCAGGCCGACTTTATTCTACAATCGCGAGAGGTATCAGGTCAGTTCATGATGGCGTTAACTCAGTCCATTATTGTGGGTTTAATGTTCGCATTCCCATATGCTTTTTATGAGGTTTGGCGATTCATTCGTCCAGGTCTTAAATCCAAAGAATTAAAAGCAGCACGTGGAGCTGTTTTCTGGGTATCCATGTTATTCTTTATCGGCGTATCATTCGGATATTTTGTGGTTGCGCCCATGGCCATCAATTTCTTGGCTAATTTCAAGTTGGATCCATCCATCCAGAATCAATTTGACATCAACGATTACATCTCGCTATTGTCTATGTTGACACTGGCTTGCGGACTAACTTTTCAGTTACCCATGATTGCATTCGTATTATCGCAAGTAGGCATTTTAACGCCTTCTTTCATGCGCGAATACCGCAAGCATGCCTTAATCGTCATCTTGTTAGTGGCAGCGATTATCACGCCATCACCAGATGTGATTTCCCAATTGTTGGTCGCATTTCCGCTTTTCGGATTATATGAGATCAGCATCATCGTTTCGGGCCGAGTATTGCGCAGAAAAATGCGTGAGGAAGCTGCAGAAGCAAACGACTAATACCTTATGAATTATCTATCGGCGGAGAATATTTCGCGAAATCTTGGCGAACGCTGGGTGTTTAAAAACCTGTTTTTCGGCTTGCAGAAAGGCGAAAAAGTAGCGCTCATCGGAAAAAACGGAACAGGCAAAACCACCCTGATGGAATCCATCATGGGCATGCAATCCCCTGACGAAGGCAAGATTACCATTCGCAAGGGAATCCGTGTAGGATACCTACCTCAAAATCCCATTTTTACCGAAAACGAGCGCGTGTTGAATTATCTATTTTCAGATGATTTGCCAAGTGCCGTGGCAATTAAGGCCTATGAAAAAGCGATGCTATCGGGCGATCCACAAGAATTGGAAGATTCATTTGCCTTGATGGAAGCGAATAATGCCTGGGATTATGAAGCGAGAGCCAAACAAATCATCACGCGTTTAGGAATTCCCGATGGAGACCAATTGGTTTCTACACTTTCAGGAGGTCAAAAGAAACGCCTTTCTTTAGCGAAATTATTGATCGAAAGTCCAGACATTATGATTCTGGATGAGCCGACCAACCACTTGGATATTGAAACCATTGAATGGTTAGAAGGCATTTTATCGGGTCCTAATGTGACGGTTTTGGTTGTTTCTCACGACCGTTATTTCTTAGATAAAGTATGCAATAAAATGATGGAATTGGCCCTCGGGTCGATATACACCTACGAAGGGAATTACGGTTACTTTCTTGAGAAAAAAGCAGAGCGTGAAGCATCCGAAGCGAGCACCGTTGCGAAGGCAAAAAACCTATACCGCAAGGAATTGGAGTGGATGCGTCGCCAACCGAAAGCCCGTGGTACCAAATCACAATCTCGCATCGATGCCTTCTCTGAAACGGAAGAAATGGCACATCGCAAAGTCGATGACAGTAAGTTAGAATTGAACATTCAAATGTCCCGTTTGGGCAATAAAATCATTGAAATCAACCACCTGAAAAAGGCATGGGGAGAAAAGAAAATCGTCAATGATTTTACCTATACGTTTAAGAAAAAAGACCGCATTGGGATCGTTGGCAAAAACGGAGCCGGAAAAACGACTTTCTTGCAATTATTGACCGGATTAGAGCAACCCGATTCAGGAACGATTGATCCGGGTGAGACTTTAGTGATTGGTTATTATACCCAGTTGCCATTCGAATTCAAACCAGAACAGCGTGTTATCGATACGATTACGGAGATCGCAGAAGTGATTCCATATGGCAAGAATGAGTCGTTGACACCGAGTCAGTTCTTGAGTAAGTTCTTGTTTCCTACGGCCCAACAATACACCCCGGTTTCTAAATTGTCCGGTGGGGAAAAGAAGCGTTTGCAGTTAATGCAAGTCTTAGTAAAGAATCCGAATTTCTTGATTTTAGATGAGCCCACAAACGATTTAGATCTAGACACACTTCAGTTGCTAGAAGACTTTTTAAGTGAGTTTCAAGGTTGTTTACTTTTGGTTTCTCATGATCGTTATTTCATGGACAATTTGGTAGACCAATTGATCCTAGTGGAAGGAGAAGGTGAGGTAAACTTCTTTAATGGCAACTATACGGATTACCGTATTGCGTTAGAAAATAAGGAAAAGGAACCCGCACCTACACCTAAAGCTGCAGTCATAGAAAAAGAGGTAGTCTCGGGTCAAAAAGGTGCCAAATTGAGCTTTAAAGAGCAAAAAGAGTTTGAAGATTTAGAAAAAGAAATGGCTAAATTGGAGACTGAAAAAGAAGCTTTGATTGAAAAATTGAATGGCGGTTCAGACGATTTTCAACTGTTGGCCAACTGGGCTAAGGAAATTGAAGTCTTAAAAAACACCCTTGAAGAAAAAGAATTACGCTGGTTAGAACTATCTGAAAGAGTATAAACGATGGATCCATTAGAAGGCAAAACGCTTAAATTTATTATCGAATATTTAGTAGACAAATACGGCTGGGAAGGACTAGCTAGTCGCATTCGAATCAATTGTTTTGCACATGAGCCCAGTATCAACTCGAGCTTAACTTTTCTTCGTAAAACTGATTGGGCTCGAAAGAAAGTAGAAAACTTATACATCAAAGCCATCCGAATGGATGAGAATCCTCCTAAATAAAAAGAGGCCCCTTTTTTGATTCCTGTAATTGTATTTTCAGGAGGTTACTTATTTTCAAGTGATTTTATGTACTTAGAGGGAGTTACTCCTACTTGCTCTTTAAAGGCATCAATGAATTTTGATCTAGAAGCGAATCCAGCATTGGAAGAAATGGCTTCGAGCGTAAATTTTTGACTTACACCTGAGTTTAGTTGTTCAATAGCATAGTTTATTCGATGCTTCTTCCGCCATTGACTAAAAGTCGTCTGCTGTTTTACATTAAAATAATAAGATAGATTTCTTTCTGTGATTTTGAGGTCAAAAGCCATTTGAGCTAAAGAAAAATCCTTTTTCAGATAGGGGTGCGATTCTAGGTAGTGCGTAATTTCAATATCAATCTCGGGATCATATTCTATTTGATTTCGTTTCTTAGGTATTATTGATTTGAAATCATTTAGTAGATTTTGTTTCGCTGGATTATAGGAGATATTCCCAAAAAGAATTTTGGGAAAAAGAAAAAGGAAGACATTCTGCAGGAAAAATCCACCACCAGCTATTCCAAAATAATGATTTTTTGATGTAAATATTTGCGCATAAATTTCACTTTCAAAATCAAAACGGATGCCCACCACCGTTAACATATGTAAGAAACTATTGCTTGAAATGATTACCTGAATGGCACAAAGCAAATATATCCATCTTTTCAACATGGTATGGTTTGTGCTCAAAATCCCTATCTGATCTTTTGTTCTCCTAGTATAAATAACAAAATAACCGATAGACAAAATACAGTAAAAAAGTAGGTGAAGTGTTCTGGAGACGAGGATACTGCCAAAGGAAATAAATAGAAAATCAAGGTCGTATTTTTCTGTGACATTGATAATTTCGTGAGCGATTTTGGCCTTATCATTAAAAGGAAGTAGCGTGAACGGCAGACAATTAATGCATACTAATATAGCCGGTAGGAGGTGTAGGAAATCTACTTTCTCCAGTTTATGATTACCCGAAATGGTTGTTTTGACATAATAAAATAGGCAAGGACCCACTAAGTAAGAGAGGGGTAACCAATGTACAAAACAGATGCCTTCCCAAAATGGATCTTTTGTATAATGCAGACCGAAATAAATCAAAACTATCCAATTGCAAATCAAAAAGAACAGGGCTAGATAACCATTTGATTTATTCAATGAGCTAAAATAGTAAATCAGAAGAAAGGAAGTGAATATCCCAAACAAAGGGAAAATAATGCCCATACGCGAAATTATATTGTTTTCATTCCAAGATAAATAAAATCTGCCTATTTCAACTTGTTCCAACTTAGCAAAATGGAACATTTCTAACAACAGGTCGCTTGGTGAAAGTGGGCTGTTTTTCCAATTTTAGGTTTTCTAACTTAAAAAATTTCTACATGAAAAAATTAGTTCTACTATTGCTATGCGTTTCAAGTATCGCAACTGCTCAATCAACCCTTAAATCAAAATCAGCTACCCCCATTGAAGGAGAGGATGCTGGGTACAGCTTGGAAAATTCACCTAATACAAATTGGATATTAAAATCAATTAAAGCCTTAGAGTCTATGGATACAACAGCCTATAAATCTTTTTATGCGCCTGAGGTTAAGTTTCATGATAACCAGGAAATCAAAAATTTAACTCAGAATATTGGTTTTTTGATGGCATTAAAATCTAATGGTATTTCCGTTAAATTTGATAGGGTAGCCCCCATTTGGGAATACGTTCATAAAACAAAAAATATGTCTTCAGTCGATAATTATGTGATTTCTTATCAAAATGCGGTATTGACAAAGGGTGATAAAACGGTTAAGGTTTTAATCAATGCTGTAGATTTAATGAAAGATGGTAAAATCAAAGAAGAGTGGTTAGTATATGATACGGCAGGGATATTAAGTCTATTTAAATAGGTTGGACAAAAAAGGGGCGAAGTTGAACTGCACCCAAAAAGTTAGACAACTTTTTGGGTGCAGTTCAAATGGGGCCTCTTTCTATTTGCATCAAATCCCTAGGTAAAGCCTAGGGTTAATAATCATTTGTTTATAACCCCAGGTTTCAACCTGGGGGCATTGAAAAACTAGTTCTCAAAGTAGAAATCCTTCAAAGCATATAGTGGCTTGTCGCCTGCAGTCGGATTTGAAAACACAAAGTAAAGATCATTGATTCCTGTTACAGAAACTGGTAATGTTACCTGACCCACTTTTTGAATATCCACACTACTTACCAGTTTACCTGTTGGGCTTCCTAAGTGTAATTCCAATTTTCCACCAACTGTTTGACCAGCTAATACAAACGCTGAAACTTGAATATTCTTAATTCCAGTCAAATCTATTTGGTTGAAGGAAGCATAACCTTGATCGCCAACAGCCACCACAATTTCACCTAAACCGTCAACTTTCGTTTTCATGATTTTGGCGCTACCATCTAGTGAACCTGCAGCAACTTTAGCATCGCGCAAGGTTACCACTTTCTGACCAGTTGCAGGAGCCATTTTCCCATTTCCTTTATCAGTATAAGATGCAGAGAAAATAAATGTTCCTGGCTTGCCTTTATCTGAAGTTGTGTAAGTTCCTTTTACTGGCTGAGATGCCTTCTTCGCATCTGAAAGACCTAAGATGTAAATCACCATTTCACGAGCATCTGCTTTAGAAACTTGTGGGTGAGCTGCCATCACTTGTTCTCCCCAAACTCCGCCACCACCGCTAATGACCTTCTTTGAAAGCTCATCAATATTTTGTGAACTAGCACGATACTTCTTCGCAATTTCCTTGTAAGCAGGTCCGATTGATTTTTTCTCAACCGCATGACATGTCTTACAATCAGATAAATCAATTAATCGCTTTCCATTAGAGAACGTTGTATTGGATTTATGTCCTTGTTCAATTAAAGTCTTATCGTAACCTTGTAGGTAGTTAATGTTTAGAACGACATCTTCTTCCGCAATTTTGTTTGCAGCTAAAGAACCATCTTCTTTATCCTCTACGGAAACTTGATACTTAACAGATTTATCATTCCAATAGAAGGTTTTATTTCCATCTATTTGAACGTCTACTTTAGGTACATCATTGCCAACTTTTACACGAATAGACGACGTGTTTGAATTTCCTTTATTGTCCTTTACTTTCAACACAACATTGTAAATGCCAGCCTTCGTAAATGTATGCGTTGGATTAGCTGCAGAACTTGTTTGTCCATTTCCAAAATTCCACAAATAGGTAATTGGATCCTTATCGTAATCTAACGTTCCTTCCGACGAGAACTTAACTTGCATGGGAGCTGCACCTTCTTTTTTACTAGCTGAAGCAACAACTTTTGGAGGGCGATTTCCTGCGTTATATTCCAATTTGAATAGGACAGCTTCTTCGTTCTGTGCGAACCAATTTGGGCCATATTCTAAACCGTAGATTGATCCTTCTTTAGAGAAAGCAAAATCCATTGGATGTGAAAATGTCGTTCCAGGTAAGAAACGCTCCATTTCAATATAATCTCCATTGGATTTCATACTTACGGTATAGACCAAATCACGGGCCCAATCATAGGCAAATAATTTGCCATCGTAATAAGCAGGCAATTTTACTTTTGAATCTTTTGGATAATCTCCATAGTAATAAACACCACCAGCCATCGCATTACGAGAACCTTTTCCCATCACTGGAAACTCAGGAGAATCTCCGTATGGATAATAGATAAATGCTTTTTGTGCCTTAGGTAAATGCGCAAAACCTGTATTGTGAGGTGAATCATTTACAGGAGCGTTTGGATTGAACTTAGCCCAAGTTGAATCTTTATTGAAATCACGTTGATTGTATGGACGGTTATCAGCCACAAATAAAGGCCAACCGAAATAACCTGCCTCACGTGCTTGGTTAACTTCATCATGTCCTTTAGAACCATACTTAGGAGAATCTTCACCAGCATCTGGACCTACTTCTCCCCAATACAAGTATCCGTTATGTTGATCTACTGCAATCCGATATGGATTACGATTACCCATTACATAAATTTCTGGTTTTGCATGATAGATACCTTGAGGAAACAAATTACCAGCCGGAATGGTATATTTACCATCATCCGTTGGCTTTATACGTAAAATCTTTCCACGTAAATCATTCGTGTTTGAAGAAGTAGCTCGCGCATCCCAACCGGAACGCTTGTCGCGATTGTCGATCGGTCCATAGCCATTCGAATCAAATGGATTTGTATCATCACCGGTTGACAAATATAAATTACCAGCCTTATCCCAAGCAATGGAACCGCCGGTATGGCAGCAGCCATCACGCTTAACAGGAACACGTAATAATACTTTTTCGCTGCTCATATCTAACGTGTCTTTGACGTCATCATACACAAAACGAGATAAGTGTTGAGCCGTATCAGCTTGACCTGTTTGCGGCGAATAGAATAAATAGATCCAGTGATTTTTGTTATAGTTCGGATCTACGTTTACGCCCATTAAGCCGTACTCAAACTTAGAAAAAACGTTTAAATCAGCTACGACTTTGACTTTCCCTTTTTTAGGATCGTACATCTTTAATTTACCTTTTCTCTCGCCATAAAAAATCTTGCCTCCATCTGTCAAGGCTAATTCAGTAGGCTCATCCAAATTCTTATCTAAAATTGTTTTTGAGAAACGGTTATCTTCTGGAAGTGGACCCGTACGCAATGGCTTGTTAAAGTTGATTGCTGGACCTGAAGCTGCCCATTGTAAGCCTCCCCAAATATGTTGGATAATTAAAGGCTCATCAAATGTCTCATGTGTATGGCCCCAGTTTGTGTAAAATGCACGCCCGCCATCAAACTCGTGATACCAAGCCATGGGGTGATAATCACCCATTTTGCCGTCTTTGTATGATTTTTCATCCAACGTAACAAGCACCTTCACATCTTTATTGAAGTTTTTGAAATCGTAGAATTCATCCGTACGATCAAAGGTTGTTGGCATATGTGCCGTCGATGGATGTGTTTTATCGACCGTTGTAAATGTTCCTTTTTGAACATTTGGACGACCTGGGTGAGAAGCAAACTGGCCACCAGCTAATTTATTATACCAAGGCCAATCGTATTCTGTATCTGTTGCAGCATGTACACCAAAATAGGCTCCTCCTGCTTGAATGTAACGCTCAAATGCATTTTGTTGTTGGCTATTTAACACATTCCCCGTGGTACTCATGAAAATTACCACACGGTATTTTTTCAAGTTGTTCTCGGTGAATTTGTCTGGATTTTCTGTTGTGTCCACAGAGAAACCTTTTTCTTTGGCCAATTTAAACAAGGCAATTTGACCTGGTTTAATTGAACTGTGGCGGAAGCCTTTGGTTAATGAAAAGACCAAAACTTTTTGACCTTTTAATGGGTTAGCCTCTTGAGCAAAGGCAATGGAGATTGATGTTATGCTTAGGATAACGGCAAACATCACTCGGCCTAAGCCGAACAAATTCTTTTTCATAGTTGATAATTTTAAACAATAGGTCTTGCAAGATAGGCTAAATGCCAATTTTATTCATAAATTTCCTCAAATATTTCTACCATGAACAAACTAGTCACCACAATTGCACTCATTTTTGTAAGTGTTTACGCCTTTGGCCAATCATGTTGCTTCGTTACAAAAGACGAAATGCAATTAATGGCTTCGAACAAAGCCTTTCAACGCTCCCACAAATTACCGAAACCATACACGCACGTTAGCCAGGCCGGCGGAGAAATGATCACCTTTACTACTCCGGATGGTCAGCAAGCAAATGCATTTTACATCAAGGCTGCTAAGCCGACTAACTACACGCTATTTGTATTTCAAGAATGGTGGGGTTTAAATGATCACATCAAACGCGAAGCTGAACATTTCTACACGGATTTAGGAAATGTCAATGTTCTCGCAATCGATATGTATGATGGTAAAGTAGCCACCACACGTGAGGAAGCAGGCAAATACATGGGCGGCGCTAATCCCTTACGTTTAGAAAATATCATTAAAGGTGCCATAGCGTTCGTTGGCCCCAAAGCTAAAATCGCCACCGTAGGCTGGTGTTTCGGAGGTGGCTTGTCATTAAAAGCATCCATCTTAGCTGGAACACAGGCAGCAGCATGTGTGATGTATTATGGCATGCCGGTTAAGGATGTCGATCAATTAAAAACATTAAACACGGATGTATTGGGCTTATTTGCTGGTCGTGAAAAATTCATTTCTCCAGCGATCGTCGCGGAATTTGAGGCTAATATGAAGTTGGCCGGTAAAGGAATTCAAGTGAAATCATTCGATGCAGAGCATGCATTCGCCAATCCGTCCAACCCAGCGTATGATAAAGCAGCGACTGAAGAGGCATGGAAGATGGCAACCACCTACTTTAAAGCACGGTTAAAATAATGAAAAAAGTCATTGTCTTGTGGATATGTATACTCGTTTCAGGTTCGTTTCACGAATCGGAAGCGTCTGTCGTGTCCGCAAGATTGACTCATTTTTCCTATGCCAAACCTAAAGTTTACCAAAAGAAAAAGGGCTTTTTCTCATTTTTGAAACGAAAGAAAAAGTGCAAATGCCCTCCGCTTCCTAGTTAATTAACGAGGGGATTCAAAGGTGAATCTACTTTTCGGCCTGGTTCATAGCCAGATAGCCACCGCTGACGATCAGCTTCTTGATTTGGATTTTTAGGTTCCATAACTGTGGCGTCTGCATCCATAAATATCACAGTCATTACTTCTCGCATGGTGTTCGATTCATTTCCGGGGGCTGCATGCAACGTCCAGCCCATGTGAAAAGTCGCATCTCCTGCTTGCATGGTTTTTTGAGCCACGATAGGGAATTTTTGATCCCGTACAAAAGCAGCAATCTTTGCCTCTGATTCATCGGATATGGGCATCGGGGGCAATTCAACCTGCTGAGTTCCTGACGCAAAAGTCAGCATCCCCATGCCTTCGGAAATATCTACCAATGGCATCCACATGGTTACGGTTTTGGGTGTTTCAAGTGGCCAATAATATTGATCCTGATGCCAAGGCGTCAAACCGCCACCTGGCTCCTTGAATAGTGCCTGATCATGATATAGACGCACTTTTTTGACACCTAATAGATCCGCCGCGATTTGGCCAAATCGCTTGGCCAACACAAATTCCCGAACTTTCGCATCTTCCTCCCACAAATTCATCATTTGTAAAAATGCCTTTCCGTAGGTGTCGCGTTCTTCTATAGGCTTTTGCTTGGCTTGAAATTCAGAGGACCAAGTAAGAATCGCTTGCCGATAGGGCTCTAGAACTTCCTTATTTAGAATATTTGGCAAATAAATGTGGCCATTTTGCTGAAATTCAGCTATTTGATCAGCACCGAGGGTATATTGATTTGTGAGCATGCACAAAATTTGAAAAATAATATGGCAAGGACTACCTGAATATTTGCCAATAATAATGCAATTTTACCTGAAGCACATAGGTTTTAGTGCGAATCAGGTAATTTGATAAAACAATGAAGGCGAGTTTAGAGCATTTGGGAGAACCTACGGGAAGCTCCATCCAATTGAAAGAAGTGATTCAAGCCCGGTTTGATGCACCCTATCATTTTCATCCTGAATTTGAATTAACACTCATTATTTCTGGAACAGGAAAACGCTTTATTGGCAATCAAATTGCCGACTTTGGCCCTGGCGACCTAGTTCTATTGGGTGAAAACGTACCACATTGTTGGCAAAATCACCGCAAAGACTGGTTGGCCGCCGACGACGCTCCCCATGCCGCTCAAGCCCTCGTAGTTCATTTTAGAAAAGATTTTTTAGGTGCTGATTTTCTAGCGAGGCCAGAATGCGCAGCAATCCGACAGCTATTTGATAAGGCCCGTGGTGGATTGGCAATTCAGGGGCCTACGCAAGATCGTGTGGCGCGGGAATTAATGCAGCTGGGGGATTTAGCCCCATTTCCTCGTATGCTTGCGTTTTTAAACATATTACATCAGCTAAGTCAGGCGGGATCGGATGCGCAGTTGATTGAGTCAAATGATTCTAGCTATGCATTATCAGCGGTTGATCTCGCACGAATCAATCGCGTGTATGCCTATGTGATTGCAAATTATACGCAAGAGGTACATTTGGATGAGGTTGCACATTTAGCCAACATGACCGAAACGGCTTTTTGTCGTTATTTTAAGAAAGTGACCAAGAAGACTTTTGTGGAAATGGTGACTGAATTTCGAATCAAACATGCTTGCGAATTATTACGCAATAGCCAATTAAGTATGGCAGAAATCTGCTTTGAGAGTGGCTTCGGCAACCTTTCGCACTTTAATAAACAATTCAAACAATACATGAACGAAACACCACTGCAGTACCGAAAATTAGTTCGCGAATGGCAAGTGGGGTAAACGCTGCCGGGGTTGAAGACCCCGGCAGCGTTACCAAAAATCACGTTTTTAGGCAGTTTCACCTAATTTAAAACTGATAAAATACTGATTATTTCTTCTCAGGGAATAAAAGGCTCATTCCGATGCTGACGGTAAGAATTCCGAGAATTACACCCAACGAAGACAAGGTTCCAAAACCCCATTGTTCGAGATAATGATGACCAATCATCTTCAATCCAACAAAACTAAGGAGCACCCCCAACCCCATCGGCAAGAAACGGAATAATCCCATCAAACTCGATAGGAAAAAGAATAACGATCGTAAGCCCATCACCGCAAACACATTACTAAAAAAGACGATGTACGGATCCTTCGAAATCGAGAAAATAGCCGGAATCGAATCCACGGCAAACAAAATATCTGTGAAAGCAATCACAACTACAATCACAAAAATGGGCGTAATAAATACCTTCCCCGTTTTCTTGAATCGAACAAAAAAGTGCCCAATCACATTTCGCTTATACACATTAAAATACTTCGAAAGTAATTTAACTACCGGATGATCTGCCGTATCGATCTCCTCCTCATGCTCTTTCGATACCAAAATCTTAATCCCTGTATAAACCAAAAATGCCCCAAACAAATAAATGATCCAATCAAATTTCTGAAGTAAGGCAGCTCCCAAGAAGATAAAAATCAGACGTAACACAATCGCGCCTAAAATCCCCCACACCAATATCTTTTTATAATATCGCCTCTGAACCCCAAACGAATTGAAAATCAAGATAAATACAAATACATTGTCGGCCGACAGTGAATACTCAACCAGATAACCGGTAATAAACTCCAAGGATAAATTACTTTGGAATATGGCCAACTGATCATAAAATGATCCCGTGCCTAAATCTATATGTGGCGCATAGGCTTGTTGGACCGCCTTCAATCCAGCCAAATCCCTAATTCCATGCACCATGGCCCCATTATAACCTAAAAAAACATAAAATATCAGCGCCAATAATACCCACGCACCCGTCCAAAACCCAGCTTCCCGAAACGTAACTTCTGCAGCTCCAGCCTTTTTGAAGATGCCCAGGTCAATCAACATCACTGCCATCACGAGCACTGAAAAGACAAGAAAAAATAGAGATTCACTCATAAATAAGTATTTTTACGCTTTCAAAGGGACAAAGGTCGCAAATTTTGACCAATATCATATGTACGAAGG
>JACCDO011538501.1_pt1 | contig 19479 bp, 22 predicted proteins | sample 7446101 | NCBI WGS metagenome assembly JACCDO01 (sample SAMN15323440, study PRJNA562643) | freshwater metagenome | isolation source: river surface water | place: USA:Blue River Watershed | collected 2017-08-16 | reverse complement strand
GAAATTGGTGTTTGGATGGAGGATTTCTCCGCGACTCCAAACTGGGTTCATTTTCAGATACAGCCACCAAAGAGTGGTAACAGGTTTTTTAAGCCGTAGATCGGGGACGTATGGACTGGGGATACAACAACTGGGGCATTCAGGATAAGGCAAAAGAGCTTGTCGGCAAGGTTAAAGAGCTAGAAAGCCTCGGGTTCTTAATCAACAAGCAGCAGCAGGCCGAACTTACAAAACTAAAGCAAGAGCTAGACGAGCTGCGAGCAAAGTGTCATCATTCGTGGCAAACGGTTCAGCTTTTTACCCATTATCGACAGTATTGCTACGACTGCAACGTCGAAAATCACGCATACGATCACTGGAAGGCTACGTCTAAGTCGTAGACTTCTCCGCTGCTTGGGCTCTTAGGTGCTCAATCTTTCTGTTCATGTCAGCAAGCTGAGAAGAGGCTTTTGCGATGCTTGCGGCCAAGTCCTTAAGCAAGGTTTCGGCTAACTTGTCGTTAGTCTCGTTTGCGGCACGCATAAAGTTAAATGACGCAACTCTAGCTGCATTGAGTGTTTCAAAAAGCTGCTGAGAGTCCATGTCTACCATTTGATAAGTAAAAGGCATATTTATCTCCCTGACCTTAAAAGGTGGCCTAAAGCCATGCTGTCCACTGCAGCAAGAAAGTCGCTTAGACTCCCGTTATTGTTTATGGTATAGCTAAACTGGTGATTATCTAAGTCTCGTTCGCTGGGGTCTTTCGATTCTGTTGATTTAAAGCGGTTAACCCGGACCGTAACAAGCCGATCTTCTCCGGTCAAACTGTTTTGCAACGCTTCAATTTCAGAAAGGTATCGGAGGTCTGAGATAACGTAAGCCGCGCCGTCTTCGGTTTTGGATACGGCTTTTGATACCCAAAAGTTTGGGTCCACCGACCGCCGAGAACTTCCTTCTAAGATCGCAAGGCTACGCGGGCAATGATACAGTGGCACTGGGTGGCCAGCGGTGACTCCGTACATTCTGCCGTCCGAAAGTATTTCGTAAGCAGACGGATGCTTTCCGTTAATATCAACGAACTCTCGAAACAAAAACGTGTTTATGTGAGCGGAAAAAGAGTCTTTGCAGTAAACCGGCCTGCTTAAAATAGGCTGCTCTTTCTTTGATTGGTCATCCAAGTATTGCCGAGCGATACCGTACTCGGCGGCCACGGAGTCCTTGAGGGGGTCGGCAAACCCAAGACGCTTAAACCCGTGTTTTTCCATGAGGTGATTTGCTGCGGCGTCTTTGCCGCTCCCCTTCCACCCAGAGATTGCTACGATTAACTTAGCCATTGTTTTCTCCTATGTAATAATAGCATAAGCCCTAAAGCGGGAATGATATTTCTATGGCGTTGCTTCCTGCGGCTAAATCGCTTTTCAACATAACTTTAGCCCCTGGGACCGGAGGTAAGTTTGCCGCATGAAGCCTGACCTGCTTTGCTACCCCGATGCTATATCCAGCTCCAGCAATCCATGTGGCAACAGGGTAATTGTCGCTAATGCCTTGCCCAATAGCATCAGAGATTTTTTTGGGCTCCGAGCGGTCCCAGGATATGTCGCGAACCGTGTTAACAGCCGTCTGGTATTTAGGGTCAACGTACCCCGGCTGGGCTACTGGAAGGAGGGCCATAAAAAGAAGGGTATAGTATTCCATTAGTATTTTGACAGCAGCTTGTTTAAGTCTGCGAGGGTTATTGCGCGGCCCCACATACCGTCACTGTTCATGGCAAAAATTACGGCAACCACATTGCCCAGATCGTCTGTGACAGGGCTGCCGGAATTTCCCTTATAGGCGTTGATTGTGGTTACTAAGGACAGGTTTTTCGCCAAGCAAACGCTTAGTCTAGGCAGCCTTCTTGGGTCGATAAGCTTTTCAATAAGCTTTGGTGTTAGCTTAACTCGATTTGGCTGGCCCTGCAAATGCTCCACGACTTTCATAAATGCCGCGCCATAATCAGGAACCTGGATCATCCTTTCGTTCTCGTACTTACAGTCTTCCGCTGCGTACCCACCCTGACCAACGATACCGGACGGAAACTCCATCCACTCAAACCCTTGAACCTCGCCCCTGGTTACCGTTTTAGGCTGTAGGTTTGGGTGACCGACCGCCCAGACACTTTGGCCGTCGATGGGCTTTTCACCGACGCTAAGTCCACCGATACCCTCGATTGGCTCTAGTACGCAAAGGTCGGCTCCGGTATACATCTCTAGAATCTTCAGTTTAACGTACTTGGTTTCACCCCGAACCGCACCGTACATAAACCCTTGTTTTTCGCCACCGACGCAAACGTGCCGATTGCTTACCACAACCGTTTTTCCGCTTGGCGCTGTAACGTGAAACCCAGTCCCTCCGCCGTAGCGCGGGCTTACGCCCGGATCTGCATTGGTGAGCATCACGACCTTACCGCCGACATAGCCCCGAATATAATGGGTGTGAAGCCTCGGGATAGACAAAACCGTTAAAACCACGGCTGCTGTATATACAATAACTTTGGCTGCTCTCTTAATAACCCTGAGCTTAAGTTTTAGTAATGACTTTAATCGACTTTGTTTCTTGGGCATTAAAAAGATACTCCTAAACCCGCGCCAACGGTTTTGTTGCTTAGGCCAAATACGCCCAAGTAAAACGGACCAATAATACGACGCTCTAGCATTAGCCCGTAAGAAACTTTATCAGAAAACGCTTCGCCGTTGTTTGACGAGCTGACTAGGGCCGAAAGGTGCCAGTCGTTTTTTGCATAAGTTGTTGTGGTTTCGGTACTGCGCTCTTCTTTCTTTTCGACTTCTTTGGCCCCATCGCTGGTCTTATCAACCACGACAACCCCCTTGTCGAGAACGCGCTTCTCTTTTACAATTCGGCCATCGGGATACCTAGTCTCGATCGTGATAGTCTCTTTGTCTTTATTTTCTTGCTTAACGTACTTGGTCTTCCACTTAACGACCTCTTTGGTTTCCACCTTAACCTCAGTCTTAGTCACAACTTTTGACGGCAAAGTAAAACGGCCAATAGCTAACCCGGCGATTAGAATAACGGCCCCGCCGATTGCTAGTTTTTTAACAGAAATTTCCATAGGCTTTCCCCTTAACCAACATAATACCACGTTATTGATTGTTTTTATTCTTTTCTTTTGTTTTTTCGTCAGGTACTGAATTCATTAGTTGACCGATTGCGTTCAGTTCTGCTTCTGCGGGGTCGCGGCCCTCCTTGATAGCCTCTGTTCTGGCCCCAAGCCTAACGTCGATGTCCTGCTGTCCTGCGGTGACACCCGGCTCAAATACCGTACAAGCCAAATCTGGCCCAAAGGCTCGGCTAGTACCAAAATCCGACTTACTAACAAAAGTATATCCGGTAGGGCCAGATCGAGACTTATCGATGTAGTAGCGAATAATATTCTTTGCTTTATCGTTCGGGCCACGGTTGATGGTAATAAGGTTATCGGTTACTTGGGCGATCTGAAACGAATCCGCAATATCCCCCTGACCGAGAACGTGGTCGGAGTCCTGGGACGCCTTAAAGCCGTCCCGGTTAGTTTGAGCTGGGACAAGAATGTGAAATTTATGCTGTCTAGCTAACTCTAGCAACTGCCGGTAGATGTAACCCTTCTCCTCGTGCGTAGATGAATTCTTTCCGCCAATCGCCCTTGATTTAAGAACTCCGGGGTAATCATCGACCACAAGGTCAAACCCCTTCCCAAACTCTTTCAGCACCTTGTCGTTGATTCTGACTTCTTGGCTACACAGCTTTTCTTGCCTAAGAGCTATGACATCTAAGACATCTTCGATAATCATTTTGCCCGGCTTAATCCAGTGAACGTGGACTAGGTAGTTCTCCAAAAAGTACGAAGCCAGGTTAAGCTTCCTGACGGTTTCTTCGTTTTTGTCGATGCTGTCTGGGGTTAATTCCGCTGTTGTTAGCCGGGTTATACACTTATAAATCTTGTCCTTGATGTCCTCGTCTTTTTGCTCATGGGTAACAACTAAAACAAACTTTCGCATCAAAATGTTTTGGGCAATAACAGACACAACCGACGTTGTTTTACCGGCGTTAGATGGACCAACAAGCACGGTCATATCGCCAGGAAGAAGCCCGCCTTTTGTGCTTGGCCGCTTAAATGGGTTGTTTCTGTCCTCTTGGTCGTTCTTAATCATGGACTTTGGCTTAAGAACCTCGTCGAAGTCTGGGTGGCCAATAGTACAGCAGTTCTCTTGTACTTTAAACCTGTTCTTATAAAACGCCACAGGGTCCGCGTAGCTGACCCGCTCGTCTTGATGAAAGTCGGCTTCCGCAATATCCTTCATTTTTCGGACTACAAACTCTCTCGCTTGGTCGTACTGTTTTTTATTATAGATCGTGGCAGACTCTTGAATGGCGTTTTTTAAGATGGTGACTCGCAGCCAGTCGGTCATCTTGTCCGCCAACACGTTTACGTCTACGGACTGAGCGGAGGCGATGCAGACTTTTGCTCTGTCGTTTCTCTGCCTAAAATCGGTGGCAGAGTGAAACTTATAGTGCAACGCCCCTTCTAGCTCGGCGGTCGTTGGTGACCTTTCATATTTGTCAGCAAATTCGCAGATAATCGAGTACAGCTCTGATTGCAACGAATGGCTAAACGCCCGAGCGTTCAGGGAGGACTTACACTTTAACATGAACTGGGTGTCTTTAATCATCCAGCCAATGACGGCATCCTGCTCGGTGGCCGTTAAAAATAATGTTTCCTCTGAGCCTGTAGACATACCACTATTATACTACAAAACTTGATTCTTCATCACTATTCTTTGCAATACGCTCTTTTACCCACGCTACAAAGTCAATCTTGTGCTTCTTGCAAAAAAGCCGCGCCTTTTTTCTGACATCATCTGGCACATATTTGCTTGTGGAGTAATAGCATAGCTGATCAGTATGCTTTTTCCAGTCGGATTTGAACCGCTTCCTAAGCTCGCTTGTTAGGTTGCGTTGTTCTGATCGTCTGTCACGAGCCTCTCTTCTTACCTGGGCAAGGTGTGACTTTAGCGCCAATAGCTGCCGCCGCAAAATGCTTTTTTGCGCCCTGGCTCGGTCGTCTTTTTTATTCAGCTTAAGCGCCGCCCTCAGCTCGCTTAACTTAGCCTCAACAATCTCGATCTGTTCAATAAGAGCTTCTTCCGATGGCTCAGCTTCCTCGTCGTGCCGAGGCGCGATATCGCCACTAATATCGCAGCTTCTCATGCTGCTTGCGCTTACGTTGCCAATAGGGATCTCGGCAAACTTGCTTTTGATGCTGAATTTTCTTTCTAGGAACAAGAAGAATGCTTCAAAACGCTGGCCGACATAGTTCATCATCAGGTAATACTTGTCTCGGCCCGTTTTATTGCCGTAATTGGTCCCCAAGAAGGAGATGGCGTAAACCTTCGTGATAGACTCAATGTCCTCAAAGTCAAAGCCATGCGCCAAAAGAATGCCCTTGTTTTTACTGAAAGTGCGCGAAGCCAAAAACCGCGCCGTTTTAAGAAAATTGATGTCTGACAGATGTTCTTCAATGACATCTTTCGGCAGAGAGTCGATCGTCTTTCGGATCTGATTAACCCTCAGGTAAACGGACTCAAATTGATTTTTTGTATTGTATCTTGTTTTCTTGCTCATTGCGCCCTCTACTTTAAGTGAATTAAGATTTCGTTGCCTGTTAACCGCTCCGCGTCAGCAAATGCTTGCAGACACTCATCGAACGTACATTCCCCAAAATCTGCCTTCTTGCCATGCAAAGCACATCTTTGCTTACAGCTCTCGGGAACCTTGATTATATAAACCTCTCTGTCCCCATACTTCTTATGAAGATCACGCGTTTCTAGGGCAGCGTCTTCATCCAGGGCTAAGTATATTTTAGCAATGTTTGGGGGAAAAAGCAATTTTTGCTGCTTATCTGTAACAATTTTTCCCATAGTTGACACGTTTGACCCAGCTTTGTGAAACTTTATTGCATCAACTGGACCTTCGGTAACGATTATATAGTCCTTACCTTCCGCCCTATCAAGAAACATCACCAGGGTTTCTCTGGAAAAGCCCTCATTGTTTCTAACTTTGTCCGAATCTGGAACCTTTTGTGTATGGCGGCCCTGGTAGCCATACACCTTTCCGCCCATTTTAACAGGAAAAATAACCCTCTTAAACATGGGCGAATACATAATTTCGTACTCAAGGGCTATCTCCAGCGGGACGCCCCGACCTTCCAGGTAGAGCCGCCCTTGTTCCGCCTCGCTTGAGTTAATTGGAACCATGTGAAATTCGGGAAATTTTATGGGCTTTAGCTCCGTCTGTTTTGTCGGTTCGGTCGGCTCGTCGAGCAGCACTTTAAGGTTGCCGCTTTCATCAATGTGTTGGCTCAGCTCTACATCATGAAGGACGGCTTTAGCCTCACTGTAGGTTATGCTCATGGTCATTACCATCCAGTCGATAAACCACCGCTTACCAAAGTCGCACGAACCGCGATAGCATACGCAAGCCCCATTGTCCTTTAAAATAGAGAACTTGTCATCCCTACTGCACATTGGGCAGGTCGTGTAAATAGTACGGGACTTTTCTTTAAAAGAAAGCCCGGCCTCTGCTATAATGTCTTTTATCTTATCGGCTAAAATCATCAGACCTCTGCTATTGTGCCCTAGCTACAGTATATCATGTCTTGGGGCAAAAAGCAATTTATCTGTTATTTTCCTCGATCGAATTCTTAATAAATTTCAACAGCTTAGCTTCGCGGCCAGCTAAAATCATGTCGCTTGGAGAGATGTTGCCAAGAAGTGGGTTGGGTGCGGCAATCCAACTCAACACAACCGCCTCATCGTTAAAAAAAGACATGAGCAACGTAAAAATCTCGTCGCGCACAGCCTGGCTAGTTTTATGCGAACGGGTCGGAGTCAAGCTCTTGGATAGACTCTTTGATTTTTTTGAGGGCTTCGTCAAACCCCTGCCAGTATGCTGAGTTTTCTGTTCCAAGCTCTTTTTGGTGGTCATTAGAGATCTCCCTGTATCGATTCAGTATAACAGAAATGGTTGCCACTGCCGTATCAAAACCCGAAACATGGGCCTCAGCCATAGTGCTGACAGAGGTGTGGCTAACGCCCCTGCTTTTTTGCACTATGGCGTACTCTTTTGCGGCCCTTTGGCTAAACTTCATTCTATACCTGGCCGCTGCTCATGTCTTTTTGAAACACTTTAGTCAACAGCTCTTTTTGGAGATCTTGGTCATCGCGAATGGCCGTCAAACACGCGACGAGCCCCCGATAGCTTTTACCGCCATATGTATACGTCACGTTATTTGGACGCTCAATGATTCCGTAGTTAACAGCAAGGGTAAAGATTTCTTCGTACTGGTTTACAATGCCTTTGCTGTAATCTAGCGTAAATTCTGCCGTGCGACCAGACACGCCTGCGGAGTTTTCTTCCACGCGGAAGCGGATCTTATGTCCAGTCTTTTGTGCATGGTCCATAAAGTCCAAGATGTCTTTGTCCACAAACTCTTCTCCGGCAAGGCTTACCTTACCTTCTTTCGACCTGTTCGGCTCAACGTAGCAGAAGTATTCAAAGGTATGCTTAGTCGCCCAGGCTGCCTGCATTTTAACAGTTTTGCCACGCATCTGCTCTTTCATATCCATTTCTGCGCGAACATGAGCGGTTGCAATTAGGGCAATGCCGTGCTTACGAATAGTTGGAAGAATGCGAAGCAGGCCATCTTTGATGGTGGCAGCTTGGTCACCGATCTGCTGGGTACTAATAGAATCGGCGTTTAGGGTACGACGACCCATGATACCAGATAGCGAGTCGATGACGATAAGCTTGATTTTTTCACCTTCTTGACAGGCTGTGGCGATATCTTGCTCGATTCGGTCAAAAATCTGCTCTGGCTGATTTACGTCATATGTGATAAATCGCTCAGCATCAATGCCCCACTTAGATAGCTGCCCGGAATTGGTCTGAAGCGCACCGCGCATTTCCGTATTAAAGACGATGGCGACTGCTTCTGGGTCTTGCTGATGCAGGCTGCCGATAAGGGAGTTACAGATGATTGATTTGCCGCCTTTAGGTGGGCCGTAAAGAACCATGCCGTATCCAAACGGCACGCCGTGACCAGTATTCGCAAACGCCCAGTTCACAGACGGGCTGGCTGTTTGCAAACAGTTTGCTAGTGGGTTTGACCCAGACAAGTCTACCGCACCCTCAAGATTCCTTAGTTTAGAAAGAAACTTTCCCATAATTCACCTCTCTTAGTATAATACCACTATCTTTTGCGCTCGCCCATAAAATTGTCCTGCGGCATTTCATAGGTTTGCCCTATGGCACCGGAAAAGTTTGGGCTTGCGGCTGTTCTGTTTTTATTGTCAGCAATGAGCCTACACGCGTAGTAGGCCCGTTCGAAGGATTTGGCCTTTGCTTCGAGCAAGGCTTTCACGGCCTCTAACGAATCAACGGTATCTTTTCGAGCCTGGCAGTCTAAGTCCTTGATAACCATCGCCTCTCGAAAGTCTTCATTAAATTTGACGCCAAGCTCTTTAAATCGAGCCTTTTGACGCTCAAACTCTTCGATAGACTTTTCAAGAATCACGGTAGCCCTGGCTAAGTCGTAATTCTTTTTGGCCTGGAGGATTTCGTACTCAATCCACGCCAGATACTTATTGGCTACGTTACACGATTCGTTAAAATAGCCGGTTAGCTCTGGGGCCGTACCGGGAGAAGCGATCCTTACCTCATGAAGCCTAGACTCTGCCTCATGGATAGGACTCATGTCTAGCTGTAGGGGCGGCTGGTTTAAGCCGCCCCTTGGCACATGAAGTACATTTGCCATGATATTGCCTTACTTCTTTCCGGCAAACATCGACATAAAGTCTTCGCGGGCCATAAAGTTGCCCTTAGCCGGAGCTTGTTGCGGTGTTGGGGCCGGAACTGGAGCGGTCGGCAACTCATTTTTTGGCAATGAGCTGGACGGAGCACGCATATTTAGGAAGTCTGTTGGGGTATTTGCTTTAATGCCCGTTTCAGTTACATCCATATTGGTGACCGCCTTTGCTTGGGTGCCCGGAATACGAGCTTCAAGTCGGCTCGCGCTGACACCCTCGTGAGCTTCCTTCACCTGATCGCTGTACTTTTCTGACTCAACCTTGCTCTTTGGCTCTCCGGACTTAAACATATTATCAACAAACTGCGCCCGCTCTAAGCCGTCGGTCGCGGCAATAGCTGCGAGCTGCTCGTCGGATACTTCTCGGAAAAGCTTTCCGAGATCGCGGGTTTCATGGGCCAGCTTTTCGTTGATAAACTCTGCGGTTAGCTCGTGGCGAACAAGGGTGAATGAGCCGTCTGGGTTTACATTCGTAAACGGCACAACCTTGTGAACCGCATCCTTATCGCCCTTGTACTTCTTGGAGATTGTGAAGTTCAAGAAGGCTCCGGTCTTACCAGTCAAATCAAACCCCTTCTTGTCCCACTCCTGTAGAGTATTTTGGAGGTCTTGATACATAGTAATAGAAATCGGAAGGATGCCAGGCACGCCCTCTTGATTGACGACGTTGAGGTAATACTTCTTTTCAGCCTTAAGCGGCCAGATATTCTTAAAATCAAAGGTAGAAGCCTCTTCTTTAGAGATCTGACCGGCTTGTTGCGCTGCGGTAAGCTTTGCTTTAAGCTCCTCTGCTTTATCGCACATTGGGCAACGGCGCACGATTGTCTTGGTCTTATAATCCTTCTCTTGAATGCAGCCAAAAGAACGCTGTTTTCCATCGGTCCCCTTAACCTTGTGCGTAGCATAATACTTAGCATACTCTCCGGTTCGTGCTAGACTATGAAGAGGTGGCATAACGCGGTAGACGTTAGGCTTGTTGTCTTCCAAATAAAACCACTTACCGCCCGTTCCGGCAGAACGGCCATCAAGACGCGACTTACCAATTAGTACATCACTCATATTTATTCTCCTTGTTCACCCATTGTAGGGATATTTTCTTCTTGTTTTGATTCATTTACTATTGTTCGTACTTCATTAAGCACCTGCTTAACAAACCTTTCTGTAACCTTATCGTTTGCCTCAACTGTTTTAACGGGAGCTGGCAAGAAGTTTCCGTCAAACGATCCGGTGTAGTTATAAAGAACCACTGGGAACTTGTCCCCAGAAAACTGGCTAGACAAGGCCAAGTTTCCGATCTCAACCCGCGAGACAGCGGAGTAAAGAGAGCTGCCGTAGTTCTTCTCAAAAAGAGTGGCCACGGATGAACTTAGCTCTTGGTCAAAAATACCGTCGATATACGAAGCGTGCGGTTGCGGGAGGCGAAGAAACCCGTACTCTAGGCGGGCCTTATTCATTTCGTCCCACAGCATAAGGTGGGCGTGCTGTGTGTACAGCCCACCCGCCCCGCGCTCTTGGAGCCTTTCCACGATCTTGTTCTTAAATAGCTGATAGTCCAGGGTAAGAACCTTTGTTTTTTTCGATGTAATCTCAGCAAACTCCTTGCTCTCCGCCCCGCTTACAGCAATGATTACAGCATGGGACAGGGCGGAGTTTTTGTACTCCTGCTTCAGTGGGGTCAACGAAGCCAGCGCGTTCTTTTGCATTGCTTCCACTCCAGCACGAACCCTGGGGTCTGCCTCTTCTGGGGAAATGCGCGATTCTGCTTCTTTTTCAGAAATTTCTTTCAAAAGCTCTTTTAACGTCTTCATGTTGACTCCTTTAAGTTTATTATACCACAATTTTATGACACATTGTATTTTTCCGCCTCTTCTTGCTTGAGGAGTGGTGTAAGGCTGTATAAAGAAAAACCTTTTTCGCTTAGCCTATATGTGGCAATGCAAGGCAGACCCTCAAACCCGAGTGGGGCTACGTCTTGACCGTATGGGGGCCAAAGCATCTCCTCAGAAAAATACCCGTTTACATCTAAAACCATTCTGTTGGCTTGTTTTGTTTTATTCTTGTACGGAAACGCCTTCTCGCTAACCACATAAGCCACAGAGGAGATGTAGTAGCTATGGCCGCCGTTATCACTTAGCTCTATCCCCCTAGGGGCAAACTTTTCAAGCCGGGCCGAAAGCTCAAAAAACTTACCGGCCATCATTAAGTCTTTAACCCACTCGATTTGGTTGCCGTCTAGAATCATTTTATAATCCTGCGTAACCCAAAACAGCATACTTTCATTATACTTGCTCGGCAGAATTTTACCGCCTCTTTGCGGAAGCATTTTTTCTCTAAGATCTTCCGAGTAAATGGTGACAACCTTCTTTCTGGCAAGATATCGGCCCAAGTCGGTCATCCCGTAGTATTCTTCTGGAACCGCATCGATTTTAGTCGTGTCCTTTGCCTCTGCCTTGGCCTTATTAAAAAGCGCGATCTTGTCTTGCACAGAGATGAGCTGTGGAAACAGTGAGTCCAAAGCTCCCGCCGCGATTAGTTTTAGCGCGATTCCGGTGTGAACGGGCTTTCTGGATTTATCCCCATCCTCCTTCTGAAAGTGAACTTTGGCAAAATGCTCTACAGAGCTGTACGGAACGTGTTTAATAATTTCTTTGTACGTTTTCTCCCCAATACCGCTAATGAGAGATAGTGGGGCCATGAGTTTATCGCCAGAAATTGTGAATGTTTCTGATGACTTGTTAACATCTGGCAGCACAACAAAGTCCTGCACATATTTCCAGAACTTTGTGGCGACCTCATCCTTGCTGGCGTTAGATAGAATCGCCTTCCACCATTCTAGGGGATAGTTAAGCTTAAGCCACATACACGCATATGCAACGTAAGCGTATGAAACAGCGTGTGACTTATTGAACGAGTACCTGGCAGATGCCATAATTTGCTCGATCAAGAGATCGACCTGTCTGTCAGACCAGCCTTTTGATAAACACGATTGCCTAAGCCGACTTGTTGAAAACGCCAAAACAGCCTCATCTTTTTTGCCGATGGCGCGTCGTACCGACTCTGCTTCTTCGAAGGTAAAGCCCCCGATGTCCCGAAAAATACGGAGGGTCTGTTCTTGGTAAAGCTGAATGCCCATCGTTTCTTTTAGAATGGGCTCTAGTTCGCGGTTAACATACCTGATAGCCTGTTTACTCTGCGCCCTTTTAACGTAAAGCTGGGCTAGGGTTTCGTTCTCTTCTTCGCCAGACGGTGCATCGAGCGTTCCTGGTCGGCAAAGGGCGGTGATTGCCGCAAGCGCATCTATGGTTTTTGGCTTGGTAGAAATCAGGTACGGTCTAACTGTTGGCGTGTCAAACTGAAACACGGAAACTGTGTCGCCCGTAGCAAAAGCATCAAAACATCTCTCGTCGTAAGGAAGATCCCACGGGTTGATCGAGGTGCCTTTTCGAGCCTTGATTTCGTCCAAACAAGCCTGAATATCTCTAAGGGTATTAAGTCCCAGAATGTCGTATTTAACGCCGCCCGCAGATTCGATCGATTTTGGCGAAAAGGCTGTGACCCACTGGTCAGAAACCTTTATGATAGGCATATAGCTGGTGACCGGCTTGTCGGTAATAATAACCCCGCAAGCATGGGTTCCTTTTTGTCGCTGGACCCCAAGCATTTCGGACACCATGTTCCATATTTCGGGGTTGTCTTGCGCGTAACCCCGAAGCTCTGGGCTGGCGTCAAACAGACCTTGGTGATAATCCCCGTTGTCGTCGGTATATCCAAATACAAACTTTTTGTCATCGGTGCCTTGCGGCGGTGTCGGAAGCTTAGCACACAGCTTTTCGGTTTCCGGCCTTACGCTACCCAAAACAGCGCGTTCGGCATCCTTAATGGATGACTTGATCTTGAGGAGGGTGTCTGTGGACAGGCGGCACACCCGATCTCCGTAACGATCTCTGAGATAATTAAAAACCTTCTCTTGATCGGAAACGTCAATGTCGGCGTCAGGAAGGGTGTTGGCTTTAATGCGGCCTTCGGTTAAGAAACGCTCAAACGACAAGCCATGCTTAAGCGGATTAACTGAGCTGACTCCGATCAGATACAGCAGCAAAGAGCCGCCCGCGCTACCCCGGACGTTAATTAAAACATGGTTTTCTCGACAATAATTAGCAATATCTTCTACGGTGGCAAAATATGGCAACAGGTTGATTTTACCGTTATTGGATAGAACGCCGATCTCGTACTTTAGTCGGTCGATCATTTCCTGGTTCGCCCAGTCCATCCGACCGTATTTCTCAATCGTAGGTCTAAGCTTTCGCATAAAATCATCCGGGTTACCGTCCAAGATCCACCGGTCCCTGTTGGTTTCTAGTCTAAAGCTGTCAAAGTTACTAGCCCATTCGTACGAGTTTTCAATCCATTGCTCGATCGTTTTATTGTCAACCCCAAGAATGTCCTTTAGGCGTTCGGCGGCCTCATCCGAGGACATAATGAAGTAGTTTTCATGAAACTTCCAGGCTTCTTGGCCGTTGCCAAGACGTGCGTCTTGAATAACTTTTTGTTCTGGCCGAGCAAAATGTGAGTCTAGCGAAATTAGGACTTTATCGCCATATTTTTCTGCCATCCTTACCACAAATTGGTTCAACGGCTTTTGGAGGTCGCCATCTGGGTGATCGCAGGTACATTCGTTTGGCTTAAAAAATCCCGGCTTCACAATCTTCTTGGAAGCATGGTCGATTTCGGCGCGTTGCCACTCGTGAGTCACCTTGTGCGGGAACACTTCGACATAAAAATTTTCTGGTCCGGCAATTTCGCGCAGCGTCATATACATACGCTCAGCTTTTTCTGGGTTGGGCTGAATAATGCCGTCGCGAGATTTTAGCAGGAAGTTTTGGACCGGGCCTTTCATGCAGCTACTGGTAATGGTAATGTGACCTTTAGCTCCAGCAAGCTCTTCCATAGTAATCATGGGCTTAATTTCATCGTATTTTTGAATACCTCGCGCCCACATATTGACAGAAAGGCCGCAAAAATACTGATAGGCCCAGGCGTCCTTAAAATGAACGGTAACGTGCAAATAAGAAACGTGCATCGCCTTCTTTTTGATCTCTTCCTCTACTTTTTCTGGCACTTTGGCTCGGGTCTTGTACTTACCGTCCTTATGCGCTTGCCTATACGCCTCAACGTATTCTTCTAGGTATGGGTTGACCATGTAGGCTTCGATGCCAAGGATAGGCTTAGCACCGAGCTTATGGGCCGTGGTATACAGCTCCATAGCTGAATTCATGTTGCCGTGTTCTGTTAGGGCTGTGTAGGGTGCGCCTAATTCAAGGTTCCGCTCCACGATTTGAGCTACGGTTGACGCGCCGTCGAGTGATGCGTCGCTATGGCTATGACAATTAATTAGGGCTTTTAGTTTAGACATAATTTGCTCTCTTTTTTAGGTTGTCTTTAGCCCATAGGGGCTGTAAGTTTGAAAAATGAAATGCAAGACATAAGTCTTCTTTTTTAGTTAAATCAAAACTAGAAAGGGGCCTTATATGGTCGATATGCCAAGTTTTCGGTCCCCAATTTTCCCAAGTCATGCCCGGCAAAAACTTATTAGCAATGTGTGATTTTACCGCTTCCGCCGTAGCGCCCATAAAATAAACCATTTGCCCTCTTTTGCTGTTTTTCTTAAGAGCCATGTAAAATCTTGTCCTTAATTTTAAGGAAAGCTTCCTTTGACCGCGCTTGATTGCTAATTCTGCGGCTTTTTGCTCAAAAAACCCAGACTTTTCTAAAGCTTTTATTTTATTCTCTTTTCGCAGCCGATCGTATTCTTTCTTCTTTTCCTTATTCTTTTTTCTGTATTCTACTCTAGCCTGAATTTGTTCTTCGGACATGCGCTCCCTATACTCACGATCATACTCAGCCTTTAATTCTTTCCTGTTTTCAAAGTACGATTTAATTTTATCTTTATGACACTGGTAGTATTTGGCAGAAGCCTTAGCTCGTTGAGCCTTATGTCTTTCTGGAGTTAACGGAAGCCGCTGTAGTGGCCCCCTCTTGTTAAGATACCATTGCCGCTTATAGCATGGATTGCATAAAAATAATTCGCCGTCGCGTTTCCACCAAAGGGTTTCTGTGGTGCTGCATTTATGGCATGACCTACTGTTCATCGTCTAGAACGCCCTTTAGTTTCATTATAGCAGATTTGTACGTTTTGTCAATTTCTTCTTGCGACATCCGTAACACCTTAGCTATAATGCTGTCGGGAACCCCGTCTGGGTTAGCGTCCAAAAGCTCCTGTAAGCTGTTGTTATATTTGGGAGAAACGATAAAATCTGGGTCAGAGTCGATCCTGATATCTCTATTTTTTTTCATTTCTCTTAAACTCCAGTATCTTAAATCGAACTTGTTCTATGTTTGCCTTGTATTCGGTAATTTTCTTGTGGGCGGCCTCTATGTTAGACTCTATCTGCGCTTTCTTTTGCTCTGCGGCCCACTTATTATGGTTTAGTACCTGCAAAGAAAAGGTCATCGACTTGTACTCGCCCAGCGAAACGATTTTAATCTTTGGCTTGGCGAGGTTATCCAACGTGTCTTTAAGCAAGCTTTGCTTGGCTTCTATGGTTTCCAGGGAAACCTCGTTTAGCTTAAGCTCGATTTGCATTCTTTTAATGTCAAACCGCACCTGCTCTATCATGGCTTCCAGCTCCGCTACATACTTGTTGTCGGACGGACCCCACGGTTTAAACACGCTGTACCTACTACAGTCCCTTGAAGGGCTGGATTAGCTTATCCAGCTCTTTTTCGGACGCTGCATCGCCAGTATTAATAATTCTTGAGTCTCCGACCGGTTGGTTATCGGTTGACTCAAAAAGAACCTGGGCTGGTTTCGACTCCATAATATTCAGGCTTTGAGCAAAGCTGTCTGGTGGAGTTAGAGCGCCGTTAATGACAAGGTAAGCACCGTTTGGAAGCTGGGTTACAAGCGGTAGGTGAACGTGGCCCACGATAAACACTTTGTACTCATCGGTGTCTTTAAGAGAGGCGTTGATTCGGTTCATTTGCGCCTCAATACTTCCGATGTTCACGTTTTTGCTAGGATTGCCAGCATTTAAGTGAGTGTCGCCGTGCGTAGCGTAATACTTGTGCCCGTTTGCCTCATACGAAACCCAAGGTGTCATGGGGTGATTGAACGTCACGTTTTTAAGGTTCTGCAATGCGGTTCGCACAGCAAAATACACGGTAGTTTCGATGGAGTTAAACTTCATGTGAACTGCGCGAGACTGATGGATTGCAGTATCGCGACCGTGGTTACCGGAGGCAAAATTCACATCAACTTGTTTAAAATGCTCCGAAAACCGGGCGATTACTTGCGTAAGCAACCAGATAGCTCGGCAGGTCTGAAGATGCAAAAGGTCTGCACTGGTTCGTCCGTGCAGCTCGTTTTGGATAATATCGCCGAGAATGTTTACAACAAGCTTAGTCTCCGCTCGATACTGAAGCTTGTACTCGATCACGTTCTTGACAATCTTTGCAATCGATCGGGCCTCTTCAACAACTCCCCAGCGGTGACCGTTTTCTTCTAGAGTTAGGTCCGAACCAAAGTGAAGGTCCGAAAGATTGATATGAAGGGTGCGCTCGCTGCCGGACCTTGACTTATTCACTTTGTACGGCTTTGTGGTAATCTTTGGAATAGAAGAAACCGCATCCTTAATTCGCTCAAGAAAAAGCTCCTTGCTTCCAACTTGCCGTTCTAATTGCGTTTGACGCTTGCGGACTTCTTTAATGTCGGTAATAAGACCGAGATCTTTACCATCGGAAGTCTCGAAGTGAGCCTTTACAACAGCACTAAAACCGCCAGCCTTCCTGAGATCCCAGTCAGAGAACTTGCCTCCTGCGGCGTAATAAACAGCCTTTGAGAGTGCCGACGGTTCCACGCCCTCGGCCTTAGCTACACGCTTAATGTCTGCGGCGATTTCCTTAAGAAGCTTGCGGCCTTCTGATCCTTTTGACATACTTACTCCTTACTGAGCTGGTTGCTCTGTGGTTACTTCTGATGCGGCTTCTTGACCCGCAACTTCTCCGCCGACTTCGGCTTTTTGGGTAAGCTCGTAGACTTGCTCGACTTTAGAGAGAAGAGTGCCTTCGACCTGGCCTTCACCGTCTTTAAGAGTTTCTTCGACGGTTTCTCCAACCTTTTTACCAAGGAAGAGGGATTTAACTTGCTCATTAGTGAGCTGAGAAGGCATCTCAATGACTCGGAACTCTGCAACAACCTCTTCCTTACCTTCTTTGCTAACGTGCTTTTGGCTAACAACAAAGATAGACTCATTTTTGACTTCCTCCGACTCCTGAATAACCTTTAGCTGAACCATCTGGCTAATTCGGGCTTTTTCCGACTCTTCGTCCATACGACGAATTCTTGTCATTACATTATCGCTGTTAATTAGCTTTTGGCTTTCCAGCTCACTAACAAGCGCATGGATCGTCTTTCCTAGAGAGGTCGCCGACTGCTCGGCGGACATTTCTCGCTGGGCCAGGGCTTGGCAGAAATTGAATAGCTGCTCAAACCGACTGTTCATGTGTTTAACAATTTGGCCAAAACCTTCCTGTAGCTGAGTTACGCTGTCTTTAACTCCAGAGGTTTCTTGCTTAGATTGAGCAACTGCGCCCAAAAGGGTTGTTAGTGCTTTTAGTTCTGCTTCAACTTTTTCCAGTCTCTCAAGTGTAGTCATTTTACAATCACTCCTTCACGTTTTGGTTTCTGGCAATCATTTGGTTGGCTGCCATGTTTAAAAGTCTTCCAAGGGCGTCGGCATTGCCGCCGGAGCCGGAATTGGCCGCTGCCTGGGCCGCATTCATTTGGTCAATCTGAGCTTGCGACGGCATTGCTGCTGGCGGTCTGTTTGGGTTAACCGCCTGCGAATAATCAGTCTCTACCGCCACAACGGTTCCATCTGGACGCTGAATCGCTACGCTAGACACATTTTGGCTTTTGGGCCTACGACCGGGCTTTTTTGACGGCTGGGCCTGGGGCTTACTGCCACCGACACGGTTAACAGTTGGCTGTTTTACCGAAACAGGCGTAACGCTTGGGGAAGTTGTCGCACGGACGGTGTTAAGGGTCGGCTGGGTAACATGAACTGCCTTATCTTTAGCTAAAAGCTTAGAGGCGATGGCTCTCAAAGCTTCCGTTTCTTCCGGGCTGAACGGGCTTTCGGCACGGGCTGGAGCAGCTTGTGACTCTGCCCTAATACCAAGCAAAACCTCTAGTCTGGACAAGATAAAAGCTTTAATCTCTTTTTCTACGGCGTTAATAATTTCTGGGCGAGCAGAATCAGCGCCGAACAGACGGTGCTTTAGCAAGGTTTCGTACAGCTTTGCCTGCTCAATCCGCTTAATAGCTTCGCCAAGAACCACAGTTGCCTGCTCGTCCTGCTCTAGCTCTTCGCTTAAAGCTTCAACCTGATCGTCTAGGTCAAAGTCTGGTAAAAAATCGTTATCGTTATCCATGTTTATATCATACCATATTTTGCATTAAAACGCAATTTATTTTCCCTAATAAAACCGACTAGATTCCGCTGCCGTCCTTTACGAATCGACGGTGGGTGTTTTTGTCGCATTTTTTGCAGTATTTGTTCATAGCTCACACACTCCAGCTAGACACGCAAGTGCCTGAGATCCTTGCGTACTATCTTCTAGCTCGTACTTGCTTAACTGAGAGTAATCGATTTTAGGAAACTTGTCGAGCAATTTTTCATACTTGTCTTTCGTGATCTCTTCGTATGGGGCCAGCTCATACACACCGCCATCGTGAGGCAGAAAAGACACCCCATTGATATGCTCCCAATTCTGATAAATCCAGTTGCCAACCTCAAGCCACTCTTCGTTTTTAACATAAATCGTAGCTGAAGCATTATGTTCGCACCAATACATCTGAAGCTTTTTGTAATGCTCTAGCTGCTGAATGGCTGTCATATCATTTCTTGTAATACAGTTGTCAGGTGCCTTTACAGGAAACTCGGCCACCCATGTTGTGGCTGTTTCCGCCGTTTGTCCAACCTCTGGCTTAAGGGGCACCCTTTGATCCTTAAGCAGTCTGCACAGCGGGTCGTTAGCTGAAATGCGATATCGCCGAATGTAATATTGGGAATATCGGGTATGCAATCCGCTAGATGAGTCTACGAGCTGCGATACAGTGCCGCTAGGTTTAACTGCTGTAATGGCCGCAGGCATATTGATGCCAAGCCTGTCAGAAGCGTGTTTAGCGACCTTGAGGGCCTTTCGTTTTAGGGCCTTCAGCACATCCGGGGTCATAAGATCTGGATTGTCCATCTGGCCAGTCAAGCTGACCCCAAGAAGGCGCTCTTCTTCGCAGTTCTTCCTCCACTCTGGCCGTAGATACGGAAAGTGCGTGAACGTAGACTGAATTACTCCAATCCAGGTGGCTGTTTCCACCTTGTCCATGAGAGTGTCAACGTCGTCTTCGATACGCACTACCACTTCGGATAGGTTGCAAAACTCTTTATCTCTGAGCATGATTTCAGCGCACGGGTTTGTGCCTTCGATTAAGTCAGCATCCCTGCGTTTGGGTGCTTTTGCCCTAGCCCCGCCAAGAT
>JACCDO011785866.1_pt1 | contig 19494 bp, 5 predicted proteins | sample 7446101 | NCBI WGS metagenome assembly JACCDO01 (sample SAMN15323440, study PRJNA562643) | freshwater metagenome | isolation source: river surface water | place: USA:Blue River Watershed | collected 2017-08-16 | reverse complement strand
ACAGGAGCCGAGGCGATGACCGCTAGTAAGCACGTCACTGCCTCTGCCAACACCAGCCCCGTGAGTGTCTTAAGCCGCAGACGGAGAATATACAACATACTTTCCCGGTTGTTAAGAATAAATTCTGCAATTCCTTGCAATACTTGCCGCGATGGGGACATCACCGCTAAAACCCGCAACAGCCGCAGCACGGGTAATAGTTGCGCAGTCCATGTTTGTACTACTTTCACTGCCTCCAGCCCGCCAAGACTATCTAAACTAGGTGGTGCTCGCTTGAAGATGTCTGAACCGTTAAGGCGCTTCAGAATATCTCCAGTCTGCAGCAGGGCATCTGTGCCATCTGGTGCACTCGCTAAGTGGGTGCACAGCGCCATGATGCTGATGAAATACTCTCGCCTCGCGCGCTGGTCTTGGTCATCATCGCTCTGGCCGCCCAACGCGTTCGTCCCGTCTGCGCACTTCCCAGAGAAATTGATCACACTTAGCATTTGTTGTATGTAGCCACGCTGCAGGAGCACCTGCAAGATGGCGCGCACGCCACTGGACTCGGAGACTGACAGAATGTTGCTCAGAGCGGCACAAGCGTTAAGCTGCCAAAGTAGCGGTGCGGCGCAGATATCACGGCCTATCACTTCAGCGAGCTGCGTCGCGTGTGATTCTAGCAATCGGACAACTCCAGTGCGTTCAGCGGTATCGCACTCGTATATGCCATCCAATTGGGCTTTGTAGTTATTGCTTTCGACGATGTTAAGCTTGGCGTTCAGAGAACTCGGAAAGCCGCACACGCCCGTCAGAATGGCCGACAAGCTGGAGTACAAGAATCCGCGCAACTTGACAGATTCCCCTTGTGGCTGCAGAAAGCCTGTGACGCTCGTGAGTATCACAGTCAGCAGGTCGCCTAGCAGTGCGTTACAGTCTTCCTCACGAAGAACCGCTTGGGCGCGCAACGTCAGAGGTGATCCGCGCAAGAAGCGACGCTGTAGTCCACACAGCTCTCGCACTAGAATAAAGAGGGTCGCCGCAATGTTTTCTAGTACTTGCATGTTGAGCTCAGGGCCTCTCTCTCGTAGGATAAGCAACACCGGCATCAGAAGGGAAGACAAATAGTCGCGTAAATCGAGTTCGGAGTGCTCTGGGTCACGTCGGAGCACAGCTGCGCCATGACACGTCACAAAGATCGTGGTGTATTGCTTCCAAGCCTCGGCCAGGTGCGCTGCTGCCGCCACTTCTCGACATCGGCGATTCAATCGCACCAGCGTCGACAAGCCTTGGCGATATTCATCAGCCTTCGCTTGAAAATCATTTTCATTGACTTCAGCAAAGAATTGCTTTATGAAAGCACGCTTATCGATGGTAGTAAAGCTGCCGGGGGATCCTGCAGGAATGAGTTTCTCTTCCTCTGCGCCAAAGCGCCCAATGCGGTATCTGATGCTAGCCGCACCTAAGCAACGTGAGATTAGAGGAGTAGTACTCTCAGGGAGTGCTGCTTCGCTCACGCAGGCATTGAGTAGGATGATTTCGAGAAAGTTCATGTTGAATCCATTGTAGGGGAGATCAACACGATACAAGTCCAAGTAAGGTTCCAGATGCAGAGGGAGCAGTGTACCACTCTCCCTCATGACGCCTAGCGAACGGAGCTCCAGTGCGCAAATCCGTAGCAGCCAACCACAGCAAATCGCGCAAGATGTACGCGATTTAACCCAATTGGGATCCTCGGAATCCTTGGGCGGCGCGCGCCGCATCACGTCCAGACATTGGTTCATGCAGCAAGAAAGAAATTTCTCGCTAACACTATCTGCATCAAGCACGTCGTAGGATCGCAGGCAAGCGAGCGTAACAGCGCTAGAAACAGGGCTAACGCAGAGACGATAAATCAACTCGAAGCACAGACACGCTAACTCTGGCTCCTTCGTAAGCAGTTCAGCTGTGTCCTCCATGCGATACAAGATTTCCTCTAGACATGTTGCAGGCACATCAGAGCTCTTGAATAACTCCCCGGCCAATCGAAGGTCCCACCTGTTAACACGCGTTGCATCCAAGCTCGCAGTCAGACCCAACAAGGCATGGGAAAAGCACTCACTATATGGGGATAAAGTTGTAATTAAGAAGTCCAGGACTGCTTCTGGCACTGTTTCAAAGTCTCCACTGCGCGGATTTCCTTCTAATAATGAATGTGCTTCCTGAAGCAAGCGGAGGCTATCAGGCGGACTGGTAGGGGCTTGGTCGTGGGAATAAATGTCGAAGGTGACGTCACCCCCGAAGACCACGACGCCCTCCTCGTATGTCTCTCGAATAGGCAATCGGCTCCTGTCTTTAAGCGCCTCCAGACAGCACTGCTGTAGGTCCAAAAAGCCAGCCAGATCACCTCGTGCTCGAGGGTCATTGGCAAGCTGTCCGTTCATTACCTCCAGCACGGCGGCGGGGGGCAGGTCTCCAGCTACCCGTTTCAGCATCTTCGCTGCCATTATGGGCACGCTGGGGATGCTTGTGGTATACACGTCTGATATGCATAGTAACTTTGTCAAACTGTACATAGCCTGCTTATTGACTGCAAGTACGTCACCGAGTGGATGCAGAGTCACCGGTGTGCTTACGGATCTACCGTTGTCACTGCGCATGATATTCAGGTATGGCGCTGAGCGCGCGTGTCTCATGAACGCCTTTTCGCGCAGCGAACATTCATAAAGTAGCCCTGTTGCCGTAGTCACACACCGTCCACGCCAGTAAGAGCCGTCGCAAGCACCGCCATCAAAACCCTGAAAGCTTAGGCGAGCGTCCAAAAAGCTGTTGTGTCTCGTTTTCTGAGCCAGAATCTCGCCCATCTTTAGCGCTTGTTTGATGGATGCTTCATAATTTTGCTCCCAACTATCTTGCAAGTTAGAAGCGTGATTATCATGCAGTAGCTGTAGCACCTGATCCCTTAGGCGAGATGTGCTCGACAGGAGCAGCGCCATTACAAAGAAGCCGGCAGATTTCAGACGGATCTGATCATGTTGCAAAACGCCGTTAATTGTATAGCTTACCAGCTCTTCTCGAAAATCTGCTTCCAATGCAGTCAGCATTTCTTCGTCTACTGACGGTTCTCCCGGCGTCATTCGCTGCACCTGTAACGCCTCAATTGCATTTACAGGATAATGTTGCAAAACGTTAATTAGGACTTTTAGACAGCGTGCTACAAGTTTCCAGCGCTGTGCTTTGCCTTGTGAGCCAAGAATGAAAAACCTATCTTGAGCCTTGATGAGCACATCCTCAATGACGTACTCCAGGTACACCGAAATCCCCGGGGGGCGGTATCGAGCCCCGAGCTGGTCCTGCACATTGTGACTCAGCAGAGCTTCCAGAAGCTGCAGGAACCCGTCAGTAATACTGTATATACCCTCCTTTGACTCGCTGTCTTCCAATTCCAGTCGCAAACCTGTTCGCACATTGCTCACGGCAGCACCGTAGCCCCCCAATAGGCCTGACACAGCAGTGGAGGTGTCTTTGCCTATACCGTACGTGGGCAATAGTCGATAATTCTCTATCAACATCCATATCTCTTCGTGTACAGATATTGTCTCAACACGCGCAAATGCAGTCAAAGCCCTAAAAATGCTACCCTTCAGCGTGACGCTGACAGGCACAGCCAGCAGCTGGAATAGCAACGGGATGGAGGGGTAATCGCGCAACAAGGCGTTCGCTGCCGCCTGACTGCGACCCGCCACAGTACTCATAAGTGTGAAAATTGCAACGAGAATCTTCTCGTGCACTTCTTGGATCTTGCTCACGTAGTCCACACATTTACGAAGAAATGTTAACAGCGTGTCCCAATCAAGTCTCGGCACCGCATTGGGATTCACCGCTTGTGGGGTGGAGTCCAGCAGGCGGTACACATTTTCGGCCTCACGCGCTCCTCCCGCAAGTCCGGCCAATAAGTATATGGAAACCGTATTAAGTTTTCCTTCCGCCGCGCGCATAGTGCGATGCAATAACTGCACGGCAAATGGGTCGAATGCACCGTGAGCAACATCAGAGCTGGGATTGAACTCCTTCGCGTAGGATGGCTTGATCGCGAAAGTCGCTGCAAATAAGTTCCCAATATCGCACGCGGTAGAGTCACTAAAGCGATCTAATGAGTTTGTGCAGCAGCAAGCGAGCGCGTTCAAGACCTTGAGAAACGCTGAGAACAGGTCCGCTGCAGTCTCTGACAGGACACCAGCTCCGCATGCGAACACGTCTCTGCGACGTGGCTCATGACTGCGGGCCTGTAATACAGGTAGCATACAAAGACGAAGATAATTGTATGTTCCAAGACAAGCATCCCCTTCGTTCACCTGGTGCATCAATTCAAAGAACGCAGGCGTGTGCGCTCCTGTGGGGGCCTCGGTGCCGAAATTCAAGACAAATTGTGCGTACGCCAGTAGTGCGGCCCCATAAGCACTATGGCAACCAATGCCATTCGACTCTATATAAAGCTCGCCAATCATCTTAAACAGTAAGTCCTTGGTTCGATCCGCTTCGGGAGTCTCGTCAAAGCAGCGATCTGTCAACGTGTCTACTACAGTAGCGTGCACTAACTGTAGTACGACTAGTATTACGTGCGCCGGTGCCTGCCATGCATGAATAGTCTCTGCACCATCCATGCTAAGCAAAAAATCATTGCTTTTTGTTAGATCTTTGGATATCATGAAAATAAGTCCTTGCAGTGCTTGTAGCTCCTGCTCGGCTTGCGCTCCGCCGCCGTCCAAGGCGTAGAAAAGAATCGTACTCAACGCTTGCAATTCAGTAAAATCGCGTGTGTCTAGCAATGTCACCGCATAGTTTCTACCCTGCTTTTGTGCTTGCATAAATCGCTCTCTCAAGCGCTGATAACGCGACTTGATGGTCGCAATCAGTTTCGCACAAAGTCCCTTAGCCAGCAGCGCATCTCCCATGTCCACCACCACTTTATAGCAACTGCCCTCAACGCTCTCGGGGGCCTCGTCTTCCAGGCGGAGCGTCTCTGCTCGCATCTTTAAAAGCAATAGCAGGCCTTCCATCATCGTCTCACGCTCATAAATATATAAATGTCTCGGCGCGGCTTCGACTTTGCTCTTGTCCCTTAAGTCATAATAGCCCTTATATTTATTAGGATCTGCATTCTCGAGCTGAGATAGCAGTGAAGGATTACGCTGTGAAGCTATACAGTAGTCCAAGCACAATAATTCGTTTAAATCGAATTCGTCACTGAAAGCGCAAATGGCTTCCTTGCGAGTCTGGTCCAGACTGCTGATACCAGGAATGGTTACCGACATTATATTTTGTCGGTCTTGAGCATTGCGTTCGCTACCATCAAACAAATTTGTGAAGTAATTTTCGCATTTGCTGTCGAAGAACTTAGCTTTAAATTCGGCTGCATTTAAAGTGCTCTGGGATTGACCGTATGCGGCGATGTTTCTTAATCCAGCAAGAAAATCCCGAGCATGTGGAAACATAGTCATGCCTCGATGACGAGTTATCCCCGCAGATGCGCTGCTTGATGCTGCCATCTTTTGTTAAGGATTATGCAAACTCTAGCTCGAAGCACTCTGACAATCAAATTTGATATCAGAGTCGTACTATCTGAATGAAGACAGCACAAGGTAGAAGTTTTAATTTGGATCCAACCCAAAAAAATCTACTCGCAGATTCTGTAATCAGCGCATAAAATGCACTAGCTCAAGCTTTCCTAGGGAAAACCCTTTCCCCTTCCATTTCTCTCATGTAATTTTTGGGAGGAGGCAGAGACTTGTCGAAAAAAGTATTGTCGACTGTTGTCCTTAGGGATACCGTCTGCAAACGAAATGTCGTTCTTGGAGGTAAGCTTATAGTATTTCTGGCGGTGATCTCTATATTTTATGATGTCTATTGTTGGCCTTTTTCTAATCGCACCTCATTCCACTACTTTTTACGTTGTCCACTGAACGGTCGTCACAGAATTTTGCCGCAGAGCATGGCAAAACTGTAATAGTCTCTACTGTTGTATTTGTTGTATGCAGTGCTATTAACGCCGCTGTCACTCAAAAATCCTCAGATGGTATGCAAAAAATCTCGAAGCATCCACAACCAAAATGGGGAGTTCTTCAAGCCCTTAATTATGTAGTATTAGCCGTATTTGTTGGCAGTGTTACATATGCTGGCTTAAACTATCGCAAGATTTCTGCTCAGATGGATGTTACCGGTGGAGGAGATAGTGGAATGTCTCCTTTGACGTCATTCCTTTTCCCTCTTATGATATTATGGACACTTTGCCTAGCCTACTTTTTCGGGTTCTTCGGTATTTCACTAGTAGATACCCAGGCATTAGGTGAATCTCCTTCTAGTTTTGGTTTGGCCGAGTTAAAACGCGAGGCAGATACGCAGGCAGAAGCCGCTAAGGCTGAGGCAGCCAAGTCGCAAGCAAAGACGCACGCGCCCCGCCACGACGCTCCTATTTGCAACCCTGAGCCTAGCAAATCTGTACCAAGAACCATTCCTGAGACTACACCTCTTCAGGGAGAGCAGGAGCCCGACTATGCCAACATGTGCGACGAGGACGTATTGGAGTGTCTGTTGGAAGGCAAATTGAAGGATTACCAATTGGAGAAGAAACTGGGGGATTATGAGAGAGCTGTGTTCCTGCGTCGTATGCTATACGAGAACATATTAGACAAGAAGCTAACTTTAATACCATTCACTGGGTATGATTACAACCAAGTCTTTGGAGCAAATTGTGAAATTGTCATCGGCTATGTCCCGATTCCTGTGGGCATCGTTGGTCCCCTCATCATCAACAGCGAACCCATTTACATCCCCATGGCCACCACTGAAGGTTGTCTTGTTGCCTCCACTAATCGCGGTTGCAAAGCTATTTCTGCAGCTGGCGGCTGCAATTCCATTCTTTTAAAGGATGCGATCACCCGTGCCCCATGCCTGCGCTTCCCTTCTGCTTTGCGCGCAGCGGCGTTAAAGAAATGGGTGGCTACTGAAGAGAATTACTTGAAACTAGAGGCTGCATTTAATGCCACAACCAATTTTGGCAAGCTGCATTCTTGTGAATGTACGGTGGCTGGGCGTAATGCATATCTGAGATTTTGCTGTATGTCCGGCGACGCCATGGGAATGAACATGGTGTCCAAGGGCTGCTTGGCGGCGATCGATGTGCTAGAGAAAGAGTTCCCCGACTTGATTCTAGTAGCTATTTCTGGTAATATGTGCACAGACAAGAAGCCCGCCGCCATTAACTGGATCCTAGGCCGCGGCAAGAGCATCGTGGTGGAGGCGGTTATCCCCGAGAGAATCGTCACCTCTGTACTCAAAAGCAGCGTACATGATATGATCGAAACAAACAAGCAAAAGAATCATATTGGTTCTGCAATGGCTGGTTCAATAGGCGGCTTTAATGCTCATGCTGCTAACATTGTGACGGCAGTGTTTTTGGCAACCGGACAGGACCCTGCGCAGAATGTGGAATCTTCAAATTGTCTCACAATTATGGAATATGCGGATGATGGTGTGTCATTGCATGTTAGTGTGACCATGCCATCCATTGAAGTGGGCACTGTCGGTGGGGGCACCAGCTTACCAGCGCAAGCAGGCTGTCTTGAAATCTGTGGCGTTCGCGGCGCAGCGAAAGGCGAAGGCTCCTCCCCAGGCGACAATGCGAGAAAACTGGCTATGATTGTGGGTTCCGCCGTTTTGGCTGGAGAGCTTAGTCTTATTGCAGCTCTTGCAGCGAACCATCTTGTTCGTTCTCATATGCAGCATAACCGAAAACCCCAGGCCGCCGCAGCACCTGCTGTGTCGGGCATGAAGAAAAATGCATCCATGCCTGAGTTGACGCATCGGACATAAATCATGTGAGTGTTTCGTGAGCTTGGTGCCAATGAGACTAAACGCTTTATTGAACAACGTGCGATTTTTTTAATACGAATGTTTGTTAGCACTGCCTTTTCAAAAATATTTTAGATTTTCTATAAGAGCAGTTAAACAATTTCTATTCGGATTTTGCCTTTTTTTATTATAGACATAGATCTGAAAAGAATATTTCCCTAACTACACAGATCCTATTTATCTAGTTTATTTATAACCCATGTGCTTGGCGACGTCGGCGGGATTGATTCGGGGGGTCAGGTCGTCCTTGCGGAACAAATGCTCCGGGCCCGGTGCCGCCGACTTCAGAGACGTCTTTCCCTGTGGGCCTTCGCAAGAAAGCTGATTATTCATCGGCAAGGAACCCCACTTGCCCATCTTTGGAGGATTACCTTTTTTGCAGGCTTCCAAAAGTTGAATGGTAGTCTCTGGTGTCAGACATTCGTAATAGTCGTCATTCATTTGGACCATCGGAGCATTAGCACAGGCTCCGAGGCATTCTACCTCACGAAGTGTGAACATACCATCCTTTGTAGTCTCGCCCTCTTTGATATGTAGGTGATTCTCAATGGTTTTTTTAATATCCTCACTACCGCAGATCATGCAAGGAGTAGTTCCGCATAATTGAATAAAATATTTACCTGTCTTCTCGCGATTGAACATAGTATAGAAAGTAGCTACCTCATAAACACGAATAGGTGGCTGGCCGACCACCTTAGCGACCTTGTCCATTGCTGCTAAGGGCAGCCAACCCCCACTTTGACGCTGAGCCAAGTCCAAGAGCGGTATGATAGCCCCTGCTTTGTAGTTATTAGGGTAGCGACTCAACACCAAATTAACACGCTCGTGATTTTCGGGAGTGAAATCCCAATAGGTATCCTGCTTGTTATCAGAGGTGTCCCGATGCTAAAAACGAAACAAAATAGGTAAGGCACAGGGGTGTGTTAGTAAAAGTCAATCGCGACATTAATATTTTTGAATGCTATGCATCTTCAGTATCAAGAAAAGACATAGCTAGAAATTTTTCACTAAAGTATCAAGCATCGACAGCGATCACCTTAAATCTATGCAAATATCAACATTTTTCTATCATGAGCTGCCAATTCTTCTTACCATTCCTATGGGATGAAAATTGCTCGCCACAATGCGGGAGCTATGAACTTGCCGAAGCAGTGGCTTAGCTGCCCGTGCGATGGGCGCAACGATACGAGAAATCATTCTCTGTGTTGGAAAGTTCACTCTAAAGCCCAAAGCTTGACAGAGCAGTGAGCCCCACAGCTCCCACAGCAAAAAACGATCCCACTCATTTTCCCAAAATTTGAAGACATCGGCTCCATACGGAATTATCGCCCGACATTAAGGTGGTGGTCAAAATGTTCCGGTATCCTATTCATGATGCTCGTGGTGTATCGCTAGAATACTCTGAGGAGGATCTGGCTTTGGTGTCAAAGATGGCATTCGACTTCCACTTGTACCATTTGACGTTGAACGACCTTCATATGAATTTAGTTATTCGAGGAAATGATGGCTTAATGTCATATGCGCAATTTCATGATTTATTTAGAGAGCTGGGTAGCACGAAACGCGACGATGTTAAACTCGCTGCGATTTTCAAGAGTTTTGATAGAACGGAATCGGGGTATTGCGATGTTGCAGAACTCACATGCGGATTGAGCATTTTATGTCAAGGGTGAGTTGTCACCAACATTTTATTTGCAATGCTAATGCATAATCTTTACCTAGTTTGTTCTTGTTGTGCGTTGTCGATCGAAGTGACTTTAATTCTAACTTTATTTCCATAACTAACTTATACTACGTAGATCGAAGTCATCGAAGCTTCTATTTGCATTTAGACTTTTAGATGAAGATAGAGATGATTTTCTTACCCGTAGAGGAATCTGGCGGTTTATACGCTCTTTTTTGTGTGTGCTTCTTACCATCAGCTCGTCATTCAACGAGATGGAATCTGATCAACTCAATGCACTATTAGATGACCTATCTGTTCTCATTTCATCTGAGATTTTAGCTAATGATGCGAAGCGTGCGTCTTTTGAAATGATCTCTAATTGGTATTCCACTAAAGGCTACCTCAACTCAACTTGGATAGAGTTATTGGATCTGAAGAAATGGATCGCGATTCCAGATTGGGGTGCAGAAGATGGAGACGTTCCGGTGCAAGGTAATGACACAGAAGATGAAGACAATAGTTATTCGGAAGATGATGATGATACAGAAGGCAACTATCCGGCCTCGATGTCCACTGAGGATGTAGAAGAGAAGCGCGATCAGACACAAGATTCGCTAGTCATCAAGGCCTCTGACACTGCACATGTTCTGGCAGTATCTGCTGCATCTGGATTAGGTAAAATGGAATCCCAAGATATGGTCAATCTGCTTTCTCGTTACGCGCGAAATGGTGTTGTAAGTAACACTAGTTTCCTGTCATTTCTGAACGATCTAGACGGCGTAGAGAACCTGTCCAACAACCTACGCAATAAAGTGTTTTCTGATTTGTTCGCTATTTTCAATATCTTTGAGCAACACTCCGATACCTCAAGCCGTGGTGCAGAATTTCGATCCCTTGCTGTTGGATTGACTGTACTTTGTAACGGAAGCAAGTCTGCTAAATTAGAAGTTGGTTTCCGTGTATTCGAGGAGACCCGCGGTGAGGGCCGCATTACCCAAGAGTCTCTGTCTGCTTTCCTGGGGTCATATTTACTCACACTCGTAGCTTTGCAAGTGGTTAGCAATAATAAAATTGCTGTTAATCATGCTGTCGCACTAAGCGATGTCATTAGTGAGAAACTCGATAATAGGATTACTTTTCAAAACTTCGGCAAATGGTACAACCAAGAAGGCTTTCATTACGCTCCGTGGATTGAATTGTTGAATCTTGATAAATGGGAGAAAATAACTTTGCATAGTAAAGATAATGAAACTGGCTATGAGCAAAGCCAAAGCAAATACGAAGGATACGATGCTCAGGTATCGAGTGATGATGACAGCGATGACAACACTGACAGCCGTGAAGGCAGCGAAGAGGATGGGCAGAGCAATGATTACCGAGATGATGCCTTCTCCATTCTTTTGAATAGCCATGCCTTTGAAAGAAAGATTTCTGTTTCAAAATCATGCGCATCGCGTGTTTTTCAGACAACGAGAGAGATTATGTCTCGTTCATGCGACATGTCCACCCTGGTGCCCGAACTGCAGGCGGCGTCCAAGGATGGTTTAATCAGCAGAAAAGATTTCATTTCTATTCTGACTGCTTGTCGTTTTAATGTGTATGCGGTACTTCATGGCACGGAAAGCTTCCTGCCAATGCTGTTCGATGCTTTCGACCGCGCGAACTCTGGTTACTGCGACTTGAATGAGTTGGTGACAGGCATTGTGATGCTGGATCATCAAGGCACCAAGTCAGAAAAGCTCGTCTATGCTTTCGATTTCATTGACAAAGATTCACGAGGTTTTATCTCCAAAAGGGATATTTGGAAGTTTTTTAGGTCGTTCCTGATCTCCGTGCTGCTGCTCAGTTGCCCAGAACTGCGGCCGTCGGACTACCTGCACATCCTTGTTGATGAGTCCGCAGTGTGGGTGGTAGAGTCGATTTTGTCTTTCGTTGCTAAGCAAGCGGATTCTGAAGAAACACCTGGTTATATAACTTTTGATGATATTGCGGATTGGTATTCATCCGTCGGTTGCTCTATTTCCGCGTGGATTGAACTGCTGGATTTCAGCAAATGGATTTATTTATCCTCTTAAAATAGTATATAATCAAAATAGTTCCATGTAATTACACGTTTACAATATTTTTCTTACATATTAAGTAATATTCATTTCTGGTTTGTGGTAATATGATGCCAATATCTCTGGATTCTTCTCATTGAGATATGTTTCGTTTTCGATAGTCGAGATGTCTCCCGTGGAGCGCTTCTTGTCGTATACACGTTTGAATTGGTCATACATTTCTGTGCCAATTTCATCTGCACTTACAGCCAATTCTAATAAAAAGGGTGCTGCTTTATACATCTTCAGGAGCGCTTGTCCGGCACGATCGTCAAGTCGGTTATCGCGAAAAGACACCTGTATGAGAGTGTTGTTGCGAGCCAGAGCTGACGCCAGCTGGTATCCCCACTCTGATCCGAACTTGTTTCCATCCATAATAAGCACTCTCATTGATGTGTTAGCACAAATTCCTCTCATAAACGTTTCAAGAGGGGCATCTCCTGCTGCACTCAAGTTATTCGTATCTACGGTTAAAATTTTGATAGCCCGATTCACTTTGATGCCTTCGCCTAACACATAGCAGCAGTCAAATCCCATATTATTGTTACCAAGATCTAGATCCTCGCAAACATTATTGTACTGAAGCATGTTGCTCAGTGCTTCTGCTGCTTCGTCATCCATTTTATTGCCGCGTAAGCAAAGTTTACGTATGGTATAATTCTCCACCATAGCTTCGAACACATTGGCGCAAGCATTCGAAGAAAGTGCGTTAAAGGAAAGATCCAGCTCTCGAAGCATGACATTTGAATTTATGCCTCTTTGCAACGCGATACCATGGCCGAGCAAGGCATCGTCGTCAGAGCCAAAAATTGAACCTGCTTTATTATCGCCACAATTAAACACGCGAAGAGATCGGTTCTGACGCAAACCCCAGAAAATGTCATTTAAACCATTGCGACTTAAATTGTTTCCAGAAATATCGCAAAACACCCAATTCAACGCGACATCGCGAATACTAGTTCCGATAATTTTGCCAACTCCGGGACCAGCGCCGATATTCGCCAATTCGACGTGAGTGAAGTTACTCGAAGTCATGGCTCTGGCCAGCAACTTTGCGCCGGCTGCGCCTATTTCTGGGTTGTCACTGACAACCAGACGTTTTAGTTGACAATCGCTTATTTTCTTTCCATCTATATATAGCCCTCGCGCTACATCTGCAAGAATCTCTGCAACTTCGCCTGTTAAACAATTGTTCGATAAGTTCACATCCGTCAGGGAGTTGTTCTCCTTCATGCCTCTGATGACGAATGCGCCGCCTTCATCCATCAGATCATTGCCTTGTACATATAAAGTGCGTAATGTACACGCACGATCTTGTAGGCATTTACCAATAGGAATGCATGCAATGGGTCCAATGCCGTTGTCGCTGATGTCGAAGTAAGTTAAGCGCCTTCCTAATTCCGACAAACGCGTGACTACCATCAGCCCTCCCTTAGGACCCATTCTCGTGTTATGCACATCTACAACGGTGAGTGTCGGACATGAAGTCATGCCGTGAGCTAGTTGCAAGCAAGAAGGCTCGTCTAAATACGTATCGGTGATAACTAAACGTTTGAGAACACGGTTGCGGTTCAGGGCCCCCACAAGGGGCACCATGTCTACAGGCAAGAACTGTGTACGGGACAAGTTTAAATGAGTCATAGAATATGAAGAAGCTATAGCTTTACGCATGTCGATGCCTGCATACATGGCATTCCCTCCATTCTCTACCGTGTAACCCAACGGGTTTCGCGATAAATCCAATGAAGTGATAGTGCAATTCGAGCTGGCCATGCAGTACATGATACCCTGACAGCCTAAAGGACCAAGTCCATTTTGTGCGAGGTTCAGATTTGTTAAATTTGTATACACAACCGTTCGAACCTTCGCATCGCGGCCAGTGAACTTCTCCTGCTCTAAGTCATACAGCGCCTTTTTAAAGAAGTCACGCGGAACTAAATTAAACGCTTTTTCAAGGCCATCAGCAAATGCTACCCCTCCTCCATAGCCTAAGCTATTACCGCTAGCATCCAAAGATGTTATGGTTCTGCTATTAGTGACCATCGCCGCAAGGCCAAAGCCTGCCATTCTTCCCAGTTGGTTATCCGACACGCCAAGATATGCAAGTTTCGAAATGATTTTGTTGCTATGTTCTTCATCTTCGTCTTCATTCTTCTTCTTTTTCTCTGCTTTGGATTTAGGTTTGGGTTTTGAGGTCGCTTTCGCTGCTTCCAGCGCTTCCTTTTTCTGCTCTTCGGCCACTCTCGCGGCTTCTTCTGCGACCACGTCAATACCCAACAACTGCTTGGCTTTGAGCTCTTCGTAGTACTTCTCTCTTATCTCAATCTCCTTATCCCCTCCTGGTTGATGCCCTAATGCGAAGATGAGACTGGCACCTGCTCGCTCGCCCATGTCATTGCCAGAAAGATTCAACATTGTCAAGAACGGGTGCTTCATTACGGAAAGAGGTACAACATCGGACAACACAGGCCCTAGGTGGTTATAGGACAAATCCAAGATTTGAATACTTCTATTCTTTCGAAGTCCCTGGAAAATATCTCGCGCAGCAGAAAGCACGCGTTGACGGCAAATCTTGGTAGGGTATTGGATCAGCTCGCCGAGTCGATTGTAAGATAGGTCCAAAACCTCGATACTGTTGCATTGCTTCAGCAGAACTCCTAATTCGCGGCCTGCAGCTGGTCCGATGCGGTTGTGACCGAGATTCAGCACCTTTATATTCTGATGTCCTTTCATAGCTTTGCACATTCGAATCAACCCTCGTGCTCCGATGCGGTTGTGAGATAGATCCAAAGATTTCATGGATTGCTTGTACAATAAAATGTCTGAAAGAAGTACTGCATCACCATCATCCAATTCGTTGCGAGAAAGATTCAAATGAGTGGTCAAAATTTGGCGAGTGGCAACGAACATGCTCGGCATGATGAATGTGCAGTTGTTGCGGCGGAGCGCACGCGCGATAGCTCTCCAGCCATTTCTGCCTTGAACAGAAAGTTCACAATCGGCAAAATTGAGACGCCGTCGGCAAGCCACAAAACACTCTGCAAGATAGTGAATAACTCGGTCGCTGAAACCGTCTTCTTGGTCGGGGTGATCGCCTGCCCGTTTGTTTGAATGCTCCATCAGAATATCCCCTGGTCTTCTAGACCCACGAACGTACTTAGGGATTACACTAGTGATGTGCTTATGTACTTGAGTAGCTGCACTAGTGACTTTGACTGCTGCATTAACCAGAAAATGGAAATCTTCATTCGGATGTTCGTCGAACACATTAATAGAGATACCATTGCTCCACTCAGAAATGCGCGTAAATCCCGGCGGGGGATTAATGTTGCATGACATAGCTAGGTTCTGCGCTATGCGACCTTGCTGCTTGTTTGACATTTTATTGAGGGCTTTGTAGTTGCTCAAATTCCATTCAATGTTTGAGCATTTTTGTTGAATTTCGTCACTCAGTAATATTTCTGCAAATTTACACATCTTAAACCTCACCTCGCGTTCCTTCTCAAGCTTCTCGGCCAACGTGATACGTCCCATGAGCCATCTTCCTGTTTCGCTGAGAGATCGCTTTGCATCATGCATGACAGAAAGGAAAGTGATTTCATGCAAGCGTTTCTTCTTGCGAATGATGTCCCAATCCAGGAGTTCTTGCAAGGCGGGGTGACCGTTTGGCACAACGGTCGTATACTTGTCAGGGTCTTCTGGAAAACGCAAAGATTTGACATTATATCTCATGTCTAAGGCTTTTTCTTCGTCATAATAGTCGTCGGGGCCAGCCTCCATCTCCTCGCGAGGGACCTTCTCAGGAGTCGTGGCCTTGCTGCCCACGCTCGCCTGATCGTCGTCAGCGTCTTTGAGAAGGCGCTCGTCTTCTTCTTCAGCAGGTTGAGCCGCGTACTTGTCTTCTATAGCAAAAATCTTTGTAAACTCTGAATCTTTAAATCTCGCAAAGAGAGGATCGATAAACAAGTTCACATCAGGGACACTGAGGCCTACAATTCCCCATGACGCCAGTTGCCCGCTTTCGTAATTATCTTGAAAATCATCTTCAGGAAAGCGCTTGCGATACAAGGAAGCTTTCTCAAGAGCTAGCTGCTTTGCCTCCTGCTTTGCTTCTTCTTTAAGTTCAGCAGGTGTTTTTTCTCGGACCTCGGTGGTGGCAGTGAGCGCTTCCCATGCAGCCTTCTCTTCTTTTTCTTTGTCGATTTCTTCTTGTGTTGCATACTTTGACAATTTTGATTTGAAATCTAAGAAAGATGGACGGTATAACCGCAATTCCTGTATGTCTTTAGTGTCCGTAAAGGTGTAGTCTTTGTTGATACTGCGCAATTCAAAGGCATCCAGGTTATGCACATCGCCCAAATTAGCGATATACTCCCCACAATCAGCTGCTTCAATTCTGAATTGATCAATTTCTGGATAGGCTGCTAAATATCTGTCATCATCATAGCCTGTTCCGTCATCAAGTTCCCCCTCATTCTGCTCCCCGTACTTGACCAGGAAGTAGGAGCACTCCTTGAGAGCGATGAGAACAGGAGTATCTCGTTGGAAATCCTCAGCATTTAGCAGTTCTGGATATAAATGTATCAGCCATCGTGACACTTCACTATCTGCTGCACACATTGAGGTGTGCATTAGTGATAGACCAAGCGAACTTCTTATGTTCTTCAGTGTAAGATTAAAAAACGCAGCCCACTTAATTTCCACCATTTTGACACTCAAAGGCACCAGATCGGCCGGACGCACATCAGGCCAAGACAAAAGCGCATATCTACGTTGTTCAGTAATTATGTCGTCCCATTGTTGCACGAATAGCATGCCTTGGAAAATATTTTCTCTGCCGATTGCACGCCGCTCAAGCATGTTGATCAAGTAGTCCAAGACATGGTCGTGCATACCGTACAGCGTCGTGCGAACTGTTCGCTCAGCAATAGCAAAGAATCCAACGATTTCTAATACATTAATAATGTAACCATAAAAGTAAAGCGTCATGAGGCAATCCACGCCAACATAGCTCGCGCCGCTAATAAAATCGACGGTTTTAAGATAAGCGAAGGAATCCCAAGGCTTGTATAGCTGCGCAGGCACTTTGTCGTTCGCGCCCGATGGTGTGACATCGCTGCAATATACAATGCCATAGAGAATACCCCCAACAAGTATGCGCCCGAGAAAATCAAGCCATCTATCAGTGTCTTCAGTAAAGGGTTTGCACACGTAGGTCAGAACGCCGAAGAAGGCGTTGATTACCATCACCAGCTGCAAACGCTGCTGCCAAGGCAAATAAAAATTCGAATAAGCAGATACTAGAGAATAGATAGTCATCTCCAACCATAGTACCATCGTCCAGTATAGGCGATCGTAGTGGTACTGCGAAATCAGCATGAAGAGCCCGGAGGTGTCAATGACACGATCAAACACCGTAATTGACAGCGCATGGTCACTTACGAAATCCTGTCGCGCAACTCTTAATTCATCTTTAATTCTTCTATCAAGAGTTTTTATTTTTTTCGCTTTCGATATAATGCTGCGTGCAAGACGCCAGCCGCCAGCCGTGCCGCCTAACTCGTTCAGGGTCACTTCGCCATGCTTCTTGCGTGTTATCTTAATTAAAAATTCTTTCCATGCCAATTTCATAGAAAGTAAAGAACGGTTTTTGCTCAAGGATTTGAATCCTTTGCGAATAACTTTATAAGTATGCTTCACAATATTTAAGCGATCGAGACAGGTCAGACACCGCTCCTTGAAAGTTGGAACGTCTTCTTCTTCTTGGGTCACGATGGAGTTCGCCTGAGAGAGTTCTTTAAGAATGCTGATAGACTCACTATAAGACATAGTAGATCCCACTGACTTGAGGAAATCTTCTTCCATTTTGCGTCGTTCACGTGCGAGTTGTGCTTGCGATTTCTCCTTTTTGGGCTTTGAACAGCAGAACAGTAGAAAGCAGCGCGAGCCGACAAAGATGAAAGGGGACAACACAGCATAGATAGGCACCAATGCCGCTTTTATAGCCCCTACTGTGACAGATATTGTGCTCCTTACAATCCATCTACATGCTTTGATAATATACATGACCTGTGACCATATCTCATCCGACAAATCCAAAGTCAGTCTCTGCGTAATATTGAAAGTCTGTGCGTATTCTGTGTATAGTTCTTTTCGAATACTGATCAGAGTATGTAATGTTGTGACCCAACGAGAGCTTCGCATTTCACGAACACAGGTATCGACGAACTCCCAGTATAGCCATGCATATCCAATCAAAGTGAAAGCAAACAACAGCATTGACAAGGTGAAGAAGGTCACTCCTAAATAAGAATCGCATGACAAAATTTGGCGATCCATATAATACCCTTCTTTGCGCACTGGTTGTGCTTGTTTATATATGGAACTATCTACTGGACACCAAGCTGGGTCAATGTGAGGGTCGTGGTACGGCGGGAACGCCATAAGGTAGCAGGGGGTGTAAAAGTTCACCGTGCGGCGGAAGCTAAAGCTCAGATTATCATTCCAATCAGTCATAATAAAAAATCCTTCTGCGAATACTCGCAAGGCAGGCATATATACAATGAACATAAGCACAATACCTATGTCAATCTTTGCTTTGATAACGCGTTGTAGGATGATGGAGCTCGTGTAGGACACATTCTGGGACACGTACCGCACGAACACAGATTCGACCGCCCGCATTCCTATATAGCCAATGATATAAATGGCAACTACCGCACAAACAAATATTGACAGCGCTCCTCCCACCATATATCCTGTAGGCGTGCTATTATGGTTTAATTCTCTGGCTATTGCAAACAGCAAAAGCGCGAGAATGCCCAAAAACAGAAGGGCCTTCACCATAGCCCACGTAAACACCAACAGACCTCTACGCCACCACCCATCTGCAATATTCCATCGCAGCCACTCGCGTATTTCTCTTCGATCTGTATAGTCTTTTATTTCCCAGAACTTTAATGTAAAGAGGAAAAACACTGATACGAAAAGCGCAGACAAGAAGTAATGCGAAAAGTGCTTTGTTGAATGCCAGATGCGAGGATCTAAGAATTTGAATGTAGCCTCAATCTTGCGCTCAGTAGGAGGTTGTGGGATGTAATCACTAGCGGATGATGCAAGACCACGAGAGACATGGGTTACAACCTCTTGCAAAACTCTTCGTATGCCACCAATGCCACCAGGCAAAGTAGGGACCGTGGGCAGTGTTGGTAGAGTCGGAAGGGTCGGAGTCTCAACTTTTATGTTTTGCCAGTTTGACGGAATGCGTTGTTCGACCCATTGCCACAAGTACACAAAATCTATGATCGGTCGCGAATAGAATTTGGTACTGTAGAAGAGTACCAACCTTGACACTATGCGGAAAACGGCTGGCAACTGCACACTGGGAGAGTCTATCATCAGTCCAATAACTTGTACACAAATAATTAGTCGTATTACTCTCATCATATTGATGCTGCTCGAGAATTCAAAGTTCCGCTCTTTGAGCTTGGGTGCCTCTTCTTCGTCAACTTCAGATAGAACTTCTTCGCCCTCGCTATAGAAATCAAACTGATTTTCGTAGTCTTGGGCTGTATCTTCATTATTATCTTCAACCTTGGGTTCTTCGGTAGCTTCTTTTGCTTCTTCCTGCTGTGGTGATGAAGGAGGCGCCATCGGTCACTAGTTCTGTTAACTCCTGTTACTTTAATTCAAAGCTTTATGCAGCAACATTAAAAATATTGTGATATAATGCTATTAGTCTTTCGAAAATATGCATCGTGGTCGCTGCTCCGCAATCGCTTTCAGTCAACCCTGGTTCATGTGTTTGGGTCAGTTTGGGGTTGGGAACTTTGGGCTGACCCTACAGAGGAGGTTAGGGTT
>JACCDO010330733.1_pt1 | contig 19503 bp, 10 predicted proteins | sample 7446101 | NCBI WGS metagenome assembly JACCDO01 (sample SAMN15323440, study PRJNA562643) | freshwater metagenome | isolation source: river surface water | place: USA:Blue River Watershed | collected 2017-08-16 | reverse complement strand
CGGTATGTTCCTACACTTTCCCGTGACCACTTCGTTACCTTAATTACTCTTACTTACTACTCACTCACAAATTCACTCATGTCGAACGTGTTCTTGAAACGAATCGATGAATCATCGGAAAACATATCGCATGAAACCCTAGATTCATTCTTCAGCAACCTAGTAGACAGCGATTACAGTCCCTCGTTGTTCACAAGCAACTTGAATCTTCGGGACTCCGGAATGAAGTTCAAGGCGCAACGAATAGACAGTGAAAGAGCGATGGGGAATCATAGAACTCAGCTATTTCATGATATATTTTGTATCAATAGTAATGATGCGATATCATACAATGGAATGATTTCCTTTCACGATTTTGATGCACAGCGGAAGACTGTTAAATTGTCTTTTCTTATAAATACTTATTTGCAAGGCCAAATTGCTGGTATTATACATCATATTGTAGCTGATGCGGCGAACTTACTCAGTGGTATTCAATATGTTGAAATGGAAATAGAATCCGATGAAAATAGTTATGATTACAAGTTATATGCATTACTAAATCAAATTGGTTTCAATGCTGGTCGTGATTCCCGTGTTATGACAATGGATATTGCATCATTTCAAAAGAATTCAACACCAAGAGGCTCTCAATCAAGTAAAAATGGCAATAATGGAAATGCGTCACTAGCGATAGATAGTGACAACCATCCCAAATTAGTATGCAAATATTTTAAAATGAATGAATGCAAATGGGGTAGTCGATGTAGATTTTCACATGAAATCACCGCAGGTAGTAATGCTTCGAGTCCTAATCCAAAAGATAGAGCAAAGGTGCCTGATTCGCCACAAGAATCAAAAATTGACCAGTCAAACACCAATATAATATCAACAATGAGTAACTATTTCATACAGTTTCTAAACAATGCAAGGTACCCTAATTAGTCCTCTGAGAGGACTCAGCTTAGTTTACATATTCACTTATTTACTCACTCATTCAGCGGTGAGTGGCTCTCATATCTTAAACATTTTGACGTAGGTGCAAAACCCAAAAATATCACATACATAAGCGATGAATTAATAAAAAAAATTCAAGAATGTAGAACTGAACGGCCACTGAAGGCAATTGATGACGTCTATCATGTGGGACTCGATATATTTACACCGAATACTCGCGAAATCGCTACTGATAAACTTGAATTATTCCTTTATTTGAATAAGGAAGTGTTACTTCAATTCGAACGACAAGTACTAGATTCCAAGTACCAAATAGAGGTGGAAAAGCACATGAAATTGTCGAATTATTTATGTGAGCGATTGAATTTGCTATTTACACGACGATCTCCTATCACTTATTCCATAAATCCAATTGCGTACCCTATACACGCCGCTACAAACATGCCAAATGCATACCCACTTCAAATATATTCTGGTTATGGGGATACTACATTACCGTCAGGGTCGCCATCCTACTACGTTCATAATGCAGGGATTAATAATGCATTATTAACTGGATTTGTGCCGAGTAGCAACGCGAATTTTATATCGCATTTACCAACCGCCGCGTCAATACCTATTGCATTCTCTCCATCGACTGAAACTCCACGTTTTAATGAGCAAGTAGTCGGAATTACCACCGTAGAATGTAGTGATAAACCAAAATCAAATGATAATCGCAGGGAATGGACGGGTAAGAGATATAAAAAGAAATCAGGACGACGACCAAATCCCACGGAGAATACTGCTCCTCCGACACAGACTGGACCAGTGACTGTGCAACGGTTGAATTTTTCCCAAGTACTACAAGCTGCAGAGCAGTCCCAAGCACCATCCATTCAAAAAACATAATCTTATTATTTATCATGTATCATAATTACGTTTATCTAAAGGGTTTACATACGCCTTTTGATAAAAATTATTCGCATTTGAACAGTTGTCACTGCTTGTTGATGCATGAGGTCGTCGATATGCTGTCAAATTCCGTTTATTGATACGCACATGTTGTCTAGCTTGTATAAATAGCACCTCCAGACTATCAACACTTATATTCGCATTACAAAATCTCATTGAATAACACTCCAAGTCTCTTCGCTGTATCTGTAACGGATACTTGCTCTCATCAATACACTCTCGATTAAACTGACAATCAAATAGATGGTGAATATTAGATGAATCAAGAGCGACCGTTGCGAAGTTGACACTGAACATTATTGCTGTGCCAATGTATCCATACTCGTACCATGGTGCAGTCATAATTTCAATGACAGCAGAGCCAGGAGATAAGAACATTACATTCGTTAGTTGTGCACCATGAGCTGAAATCAGAACATCCGTGTGATGCATAAGGGACACCTGGTCGTTAAAAGACATCGTCTCCAGTTGCACAAACGAGTGATATTTTAACCAATGTACATCACATAATCCAGATTTCAGAAGCATGGAAATAACTCGATCTAAATTCATTATATGCCGATTACTACTGCGTGCAATTATCGTCACCTTCAAGGGGTCATTCGGGGATAAATCAACTTTATCTAGCGAACTATTAGTAAAAGTATAGACAAAATTTCTGAAGTCTGTAGCGTCAGCGACGCCTGATATCAATGGCAATGCTAGCTCGAGACCGCCTAGCAAGTGGAGGTCCTCAAAGCAGTATATAGTATCCTCTTCGGTCCCAATATCCTCCTGGAACAACACGGTTATAGAATTATTGCTCATCCTCTTGGATTCGACATAACTTACGATGACGCGTAGCAACTCCGTGCAGTATTTCACCTCGTGCTTACTGTGTACATTTGGTACAATTATTGTATTCAATTTTTCAACGTAGCTCATATTATTCTGAACAGCGTATACCAAAGCCATATACGTTTGAGCTGCATGAAATATATTATTTGTAAAGACTGGAGTCATCATGACCACAGTATCATTTATCACATGAACCCCTTTCGTCATGTGATGCTGCCACTCGATGAAATTGTAGCCACTGGATCCATCAGGGGAATAGAAACCCGAGCTAGAATGGCTTAGAGTTTCTCGAAGCGGTGCGGGTATATCCGTGTTGAAGTAAACAATATTTGTTCTATTAAACAAGCACACTTGATTCAAATGTGCCTGGTTGATCCCGTAATTAAAATCAAATTCTAACTTTGATGTATATGACGGCGATAGTTCGTTATTCCTGACAATACGGTCATTGGTATTTCTATTACGTAAACGCATGATAACATATTCACCGTCTTCGTTACGAAGGTCAATTTCAAGGTTCATGTTTTGCAATGTAAGCCTTACAGATTCCATTAAATTGGATGCAACAAGCAGGAGTACTATGGGCTTGACGGTGTTATAGTCGAAGTGTTGCTTGTTTATTACCTTCTCTACCTGCTTGCTAGTCGTTTTAGAAAACAACACGTCGTCATTTACAACTAGTACAAATAGCTCGCTGGAAGCATAATCGTATTTAAAACTGCTACTAGATTCTATATTTAAGCAAGTAGTAGAGTAGGTGAGTACTGAACTGCAATGGTGGAGGTGTTCATGTGGCAATAGGATTTGAAAATATCTTGAATGCGCTAATAACATATTTCTTATTTTTATCATGTAGTTAATATCAGTACTTGTAATCAATGTTGCAACATGCAATACACTGCTTTGAATAGTGGTAGGAAAATAAGATTTGATGTATCCATACAACGCATCAATCCAATTTTCGCCATTCCCATTATCAATGGCAGTATTAAAATTCCGTATACAAGTTATGTTATAGTTTTTATGCTCGATAAGAACCATGTTTTCCATTCCTAAAAGAGAATACGTTGATACATTTACCAAATAATTTTCATTTTTGAACAAATAAAGACCAATATTTATTGGTATATGTTGTTGGAACGAATTAATATGCGCTGCATCATTAATCGTCAAAGATACATTGCTTCGCTCCGATGAGTAATCGGCTATGTAAGAATATGAAGTGCGATCAACTCTCCTGCATTGTCTTGTATCCAACACATTTGTGTCTTGGTGGTCGTTGTATTGCTGCAAGCACAACACATACTCCCTCTTTAGACTCCAATAATCATAGGAAATATCACTTAAATCGATGATAACTTGGAAGAGAAAGTAGCTGGATACCAGGCTGATGAGCGACAGAGTGCTGCTCAGCCCCATCGTCTACCGCCGCTCTAGCATCCTCTAGAAAACGTACCTAGTTTTATAACTCGCCAAAAAAAGAAAGGACTGTGGATTTTCATCTCAAAATTTGGACTAATTTTACCGCAATTGGCTGCATTATCACGGGGATCGATCGCCAGTCTAGGAGACCTGGTCCCAGATTGTGATAAGAAATTGCAGCTGTTGCACCTAGACCCAGCGATAAATCCATTCTTTTCGTTTTGGCTGGCGTGCATCGCCTCTTGTGCGAAGGCTACGTAATTGACCTCGTAGGGTTGGAAACATCTGCTAGTTTTTAATCAGGAGTGGATTCAACACATCAAGGTCAACCACTGGTTTTCTAACAATTTGCAGGAGGCTGTCACCATAAAATGTTTCAAATTTTATTGGCACCATTTTATACATTTTTTGTAATCTGTTTGTCCCCCCTACAGGTTTTGGGACTCTGGTTACTATCAGCTTTTGGGTTTTCAAGTACGGGAATATCTTTGGGGTCTTATGCTGCCTCTTGGATGTCTTCAATAGCAGTGGCTAACGGAGGCGCTGTAGCTGGAGGTTCTGTCTTTTCAATGCTCCAAGCATTTGGAGCAACTGCTGTATATCCACCTATTGCATATATCACTTCTGGTTTGGTAATATACGCCGCTGTATTGGGTGTGTACATGTTATCCTTTGTTCAAAAACTAAAACAAGCCTTTGTTCCAACGCAACGTACATAATTTTGATTTCTACTTTAATTTTTTTATCTATGTAATTACATTTGATACAGTCGTACAATATTATTTTCAAAATGTGCCGAAGAAAGTAGTCGTAAATATAGCTTGATTATATCCAAATTGGCATGATTTCATGATTACGGACATGCACCATCAGTAGGAATCGTAATAGGTATTTATATTTACCTAGGTACCAATTCATACCGGTATTTATGCATTTGGCGCATATGGTGCCAAACCTCAGCAGACAAGTGCAAGTTGGTAGAAAGGCTCAAAAAGAGCCAACTATTAGTCGAAACGGTGTGAAAAAGCCGGTAGCGGGACGAAGGCGATGAATCTTTGCATTTGCGTGCTGTTTTGTGTAGCTTTGGCGGCTTATGGTGCAGTTATCGGCAGTCACAACGCACCACTCCATGATGGAATTGATACACAATTATATTCACGGCAGTTGTTTGTGTATGGACTATCTGCGCAAAAATCTTTGTTGAATGCTAATATACTAGTAACGGGTAGTGGTTCATTGTTAGAGGAGGTGGTTAAGAATCTAGCTTTAGCTGGTGTAGGTAGAATTACCTTAGCAGTGAAAGAATCCAATGAACAATTTAGTATCAAAGGAAATGTAGCAAGTTTGCGCGAATATGCACGATCATTGAATCCAAATATAAAGGTAGAGGAAATCAATTACGACGATAGATTGAACAATATTGAGAATAGTAAGTATGGTACCGTAGTATCTTGTTCCGATAATTTAAATGAAATGATTCAATTAGATTATTCCTGTCGCAAGACGAATTCTATATTTATTGGCTGTCAGGTCCGGGGTGTTTGTGGATTGATAATTAATGATTTTTTGAATGATTTTAATGTTGTAGATAAGGATGGAGAAGTATTTAAGCCTGTACCATTGCTCGAAGGTGACATTTTGACACCAGAGAACAGTGCTGATAATAAGATAAATGTAAATATTGCCTCGATTGAGGAGGAGCCATTGAATATAGGAATCGAGGAGTCTGTTGAGATTATAGTAGATGATGACGAGAATAATAGAATCCAGTGCAAGGTCGGCAATGTGTTATCTACACACAAGCTGACAGTTAGTATAGATGACAGAAATACAGCAAATAAATTATTGGATTTAATTTATTCCAAAAAAGCTTTCTGTAAAAAAATGAAATCTGTAGAAATTTTGCATCATAATACAGTTGCTAATTCCCTTGAGCGACCCAAATTCTTAGCTAGCAATGGTTGTTTGTCAACCAAAGTCAGTCAAGCTGTATCACATTGTCTATTGGCTTGCTTTAAGGCTGTGGAAAGTAATGCCGATAATAAAAGTGATAGTCCTATTGGTGCATTTAGGGAGAAATGTATCGACGCGTTAGTACAAATGGGTATAAAGGAGCCATTGAATAGCATTAAAAATGGTGGTGTGGGTGCCGATAATTTTGATAAAATCACCCTAAAATTTTACAACAGTGCAGTCCCATCAAGCAGTAAATGTGCCGCAAGTGTCTCTATTATAGGGGCATTAACATCTCAAGAAGTTATCAAATCAATTACTCATACCCACACCCCTATTTCCCAGCTCTTCATGTTTGAATCACTAGACGCAGTCATGACTGACCCCGTCGATGACATTTCTGTTTATGGGAACATGGAAGTTGATAGAGAACTAGCTAAAATGAAGGTATTTATTGTGGGATCTGGTGCTATTGGATGTGAATTACTGAAAACAATGGCTATGATGGGCATCGGAACGCACGGTGATGGAGGTGTGGTCATTACTGATATGGATCAAATAGAAAAATCTAATTTAAATCGTCAATTATTATTTCGCCAAGAGCATGTTGGATTGAATAAAGCAACTGTGGCAGCGACGATGATCAAACACATCAATCCAGCGATTCGTGTGCATCCAATTGCATTAAAATTATGTACAGAAAATGAAAATATATTTAATACAAACTTTTATAATAGTGTTGATATAGTTACCACGGCATTAGATAATGTCGATGCGAGACGATTTGTGGATGAACAGTGCTTAATGCACAAGAAATGGTTGCTAGATTCTGGTACATTAGGCACCAAAGGTAATACACAAGTAGTTAGTCCATATGCAACTGAATCATATTCGTCATCGAGTGACCCTCCAGAGACCAGCATTCCTTTGTGTACTCTGAAGTCTTTCCCTTACCAGTCTGATCATTGTATATCGTGGGCAAGAAGTGTATTTGATGGTGTATATAATAGCGAGGTCAAAGCATTACAGAATGTATTGGAATTAAAAGAAAATGATTTAATCAATGAGATAAACAGACTCGCTGTGGAAGACGTCGAGGCGATGTACGAGAATGTAGTGCTAACGACACAGACGTCTAACAACCCAGTGGATGTAGTTGTTTGGTCGATGAAACTGTTTCATAAAAAATGTTTTTGTGACATTAATAAATTGTTAATTGAACACCCGGTGGATGAGGTTGATGACGACGGAGTGCCTTTTTGGGGAGGATCGCGCAGGATTCCAAGCGTCTTGCAACTCGATCCAGCTAATGATGAACACGTTAACTTCGTTTATATCGCCAGTAAGCTCAAAGCGAAAACATGGGGTGTTGATTTCAATGCTTCATTAGTTGAAGTACGTCAGTTAGTTCGTGATAACATAGCGGTGCTAGCAGATGTGACTAGTAAAGCAGATGCCAGTTTACTCGTTGAAACCATTAAGAATATTCCCGATGAAAACCGATCAAAATTATTATTAAAATTTGTTCCAGAAGATTTTGAGAAGGACAATGTCTCACTCGGGCATGTAACCTTCGTCACCCTTCTAAGTAACATGCGATGCGTCAATTACAATCTATTGATGGTCAATGAACTGGAAGTCCAAAAGGTAGCAGGTCGCATTGTACCAGCATTAGCTACTACAACATCTATAGTTGCCGGTTTAGTATGTTTAGAAATTGTAAAAATTGCAATTGAGAGAGTAAAATATAAGAAGCAATATCCCAGTAGTAACGACGGCTTCCAGGCGCATTGGCGTCGCTTGATGAGCACGGGCAGCCCCGAAGAAAGAAGCCAAAAACTTGCAATATTTCGAAATTCCTTCATTAATGTGGCTACTCCACTACTCGCCTTCGTGCAACCAATGGAAGCTCAACGGTACGCTGTAGGTGACGACACCAATACTATGTACTCCGAATGGAGTATCATCGAGCTGGACCAGACCCCTTCGAACCTCTTTCATAAAGTAACCGTTGATTCCCTTGAAAAATATATTTCCAAATCATTGAACTACGATGTGGTGGTAAGCAGTGTTTCCGTTCAAGATTTTTTATTGTATGCAGAATTTTTACCACTATCTAATCGTAAACGGAAAATAACTCTGAAAAATCTATTACGTGAAATAGACTCCGATGAGGTGGTTGATGACGACCGAGCACCTACCAAGCAGCGGTCTAGTGCTAGAGATATGATGAAAAACGCTCTTGGGTTCATTGATCTCGATGTGTTATGCGTGTCTAAAGCACTACGTGGCAGCAGTGATGATGAAGACGAAGACTATGAAGTGAAAATACCCAAAGTGAGGGTTTATATCAAGGAAAGTGACTCCAACACCGAACAGAGCGATGACGATGCTAGTGATCTTGATGTTGGTGATGACGATAGTGATGTGGATGAGTCATTTACACAAAAAATTAAAAATATTTCGAATAATTTCTTTCAAAAATTTAAGTAGAAACGTATGTAGTTAAATCGATTATGTATAATATTGTGTTTATATACCATAATGCACATACAACCATCAGCTCTATAGCTCACTATTCCTCCTTTTACCAAGGCTACTCTCTGCATCATCATCAGCAGTATCTTGTTTGACTAATAGAGCACCTGCCTCAAGGTGGTGCGTGTATGGGAATTGATCAAACGCTGCTAATTTAACTAATTTGTGTGTCTTGCTCAACATGGAAATATCCCTGGCCAACGTTTCCGGGTTACACGAAATGTACACAATCTTGTTGAATCTACTCAGTAACAAGCAAGTAGCTGGATCTAGCCCAGCACGAGGTGGGTCAACAAATACGGTACCAATATTATACTGCTTCAAGTCAATATTCTTCTCATATAAACGTCTAAAATTCATACTATCGACATAAGCGGCGGTGAATTCTTCACTGGATAACCGGGCAATCTTTATATTTGTTACATTATTTTTTTTAATAGCCATTTCCGCTAATTCCACACTTTGTTTAGATACCTCTGTAGCTAGCACATTTTTGAAATTGATACTCAACGGCAACGTGAAAGTACCACCACCACAATATAATTCTAGTAAATCTTGATCTTGAGAACCTTTAGTAACGTCTACAGCCCATTGTAACATTTTTTCACAAACATACGCATTTGGCTGAGAAAATGCGCCTTCTGTGTGATATAAATAATAACTTTGATTAGAAACACATAACTTCTCTTCAACTATTTCTGAATTTGATTTACCAGCAATTAATTTCAAACTTTTGGAACGACCAACAATTTTAGTATTTAATTTATCAGCTAATTTATCAGCAAGTTCTTTCCACTCTGGAGTTAGTGGCTTACGGTATATTAATACAACAACACTGTCTTCACTGCTGGTAGTGACAATACGCACTTCACATAGAGAAACATGAAGTAAAAGATGTTCTCGCACACCATTCATAATATCTGTCATTAATTTATTTAATAACACTGTTCCTCTGGGAAATGACGTAACTTCGCATGGTGTTTTCTCATCATACATAATGTAGTGAAGTCCATTAGGATCTTCACTATTCCTTTCATCACGATATATATTAAAATTTGCTCTCATTCTAAAATTTTTCTTTGTTGATTCGAATACATCAACATCTCCTTCATAGTGATTACGACATAGCTCCTTCAACTTACCTACCTTTTCATCCAGTAATTCTTTATATTTATCTTCAAAACATCCGACCAAATGACTTCCATCTTTGCGTGTATAAGGCGCCTTAGGCACTTTTACCTCCGCCTCCTTCTTTCCTCTTCCGACCATTATTCGCGATTGGAACCTTCTTGTCCAGGTGGCTGCGCGCACACGCAGGCTCTGGGATAAGATGAACGTTGAAGCCAGCGCCGCCAAAAGCAGCAGCAAATGCATGCAAAAACTAAAAAAAAAAGTACCTGGACCATTCCAAGTTCCGCCCTATCTAGGTAATGCGCCAGGAAAACCTATCTGAGTTCCAATGAGCGTGTTCCACAGCAATGGTCCCAGAAACAAGCGCTAAGCCACCAGCCCCGATGCCAAGAATGGTTTTACTGTCAGCAACTAATGAAACAATATCCTTCACACTTTCTAACCAATATGCCATTCTCTTTCGCCTTTTAAAACTGAAAAATTTTTATCTTATAGAAACATCGTCTATTTTCAATAGTATGGTTAAACGTATTTGTCCGTTGATTTGGCTCTAAACCATAACAGTTCCCTGGGAACTGTTCCCAGTCGGGAATCCCAGTGAATGGGAATGGTTTATAGGCTGTGGAAATGACTGTAAAAATTCCTTTGGCGATGGAGATGTGAAAGAGAGAGAATAGAGGGAAAGTGAGGAAAATTGAAGAAATGGCGCACGAGAAAATCGTCCGTTGCGATAGAGATGGCATTGATTACTGCGCATCACTTCTACGGGATAACAAACTTGTTGCGTTTCCAACTGAAACAGTGTATGGATTGGGTGCAAATGCTTTCAATGAAGCAGCGGTTTTAGCCATATTTGAAGCCAAAGGGCGACCTTTAACAGACCCATTGATTGTTCATGTCGATACATATTCCAAAGCATTACAACTATTAGAATTAGGAAGCACAGACAATGAAAATAGTGAAGAGTACATTTTATTTCATGAATTAGCAACAACATATTGGCCAGGACCACTTACAATTATATCAAAAGCAAACAATAGTATACCACTGGCAGTGACAGCAGGAACTGGATTTGTGGGAGTGAGAGTACCTGACCATCCTATTGCTTTAGATTTGTTAAAAGCAACTGATCTACCAATCGCAGCTCCATCTGCAAATAGATTTGGACATGTATCACCCACAAGAGCGATGCATGTAATCGATGATTTGGGTGATAAAAATATACACGTACTTGAAAGCAATATTGATGGTAATTCTATGAATGATACTGCTTGTAAACATGGAATTGAATCAACTGTGATTAAAATCAATAAAGAAATGAAGCAAATAAATATATTTCGTCAGGGTGCAATCACTCAATACTCACTAGAAAATATATTAACGTCTATGAAATCAAAGTTAACAAATCAGTGGATTGTAAATGTTGTTAGTAGAACTGTAGCAATGCATTCTGTGTCGGAAGAAACCAAAATTGTATCTACAATTGGTCAAGAGGCACCTGGTCAGGCCATCACACATTATTCGCCTGATATTGCATGTTTGATTGTCTCTAGTGTCAGCTTTTCTGATGTAATAGAAGGAAGCAACCCTAATATTGTAGTAGTGGATGAGAATGAGCTAAAGAATATGGTGGTCATTGATTACGGGAATAACTTAGAGATGTTGAGCAATCTAGTATCTTCTTACAAGAATTTATCCCACAATTTTGATCCATCAGAAGGAGCGAGAAACCTATTTGATACTTTAAGATGGAGTGAAACCATAGCAGGTGCTACCACTGTTATGTTGCCACAAATCAATGCTGGGAATGACGGCACTGAGAAGGACTCGATAGTTTTGGGATTGATAGATAGGATATACCGGGCTGCTTCAGGGAAGGTTGTTGAGCTGGTAGTAAAGAAATGTAATTATTAATTATTATTGGAAAATAGATTATGTTTACACAATAAACGCACCGTTCTTATACCCACATACTACTCACACTCACATACATCAATTATTATCACAAAAGTCCTTCGCATTCTGGAACATTTTAATCCAAGGACCGACATTTTTACATTCATTACGGAATTCTGTTGGCATGTATGGCCATTGCCAAGCCTGGAAGCATCTCTCCGGATGAGGCATCATTGCCAAATGTCTGCCATCAAGTGAGCACATGGCAGCGATTCCATGGGGAGAGCCATTCGGATTATGAGGATACTCACCTGTTACTTCATTACGATCGTCAACGTATCTGATAGGAGCCAGATTATTAGACAAAACATAATCTTGATCGGCATTATCTGGAAAGTATGCTTTTCCTTCCCCATGAGCAACCCAAATACCAAGAGTTGATCCTTCCATTCCTTTCAACAGCACGGAAGGAGAAGCTTGGATTTGGACTGTACTCCAGCGAGATTCAAACCGACCAGATACATTATGTATAAATCTTGGTTGCTTCCAATCATCTTCAACTTTTCGCTGGTCAAATGGGATCCATCCCAGCAGCGCCATGAGCTGGCATCCATTACACACCCCTAAAGTAAAAGTATCTTTTCTCTCAAATCTAAAATTAGTGAACTGAGCGAGTAATCTCTCATTAAACTTGATAACACCCGCCCATCCTTTTGCACTATCGTTGACGTCAGCATAACTAAAGCCTCCACTAAAAATGATTCCTTTGAAGGAGTCTAATGTGATATGACCATCTAAAAGGTCACGCATATTCACATCCCACGCATCAAAACCAGCAGCGTAAAATGCACTCAACATTTCTCGATCTCCATTACTACCTTCTTGTCTTATCACTGCAATGCGATGATTACTTCGCAATGATAAATCGATAGGATTACATGCGAAGGACACCTTGTACTGAGGGCCAATTCTCTTTGGTAATCCTCGTTCCTCTTGCTCTACACATGCCACGTTGGATTGTAGCTTTTCTAACGCAAATGATGTGGACTCCCATATGTCTCGCAACTGACCAACTGATACGTCAAACACAACTTCATCATTATCCTGGTAACATACCACCACTTTTTGGTCATTGCGTACGTCACCGATTTTGACGCAAGGAATCATGTGAGAGCTTAGGTATTCCATGACAATAGCTGTGTTGGCATCGAGTACTTCAATTAATAAGCCTAATTCCTCCGAGAAACAATAACGGATAGAATTTTCTCGACTAATCTTTAAATTAACACCTCTGTTACCAGCAATAGCCATCTCAACCGCGCACGTTATTAACCCACCATCGGATCTATCATGGCCTGCTGCAATTAGACGACGCTCAATCAAGTCTTGCACAGCATTAAAACAACGCTTCAATAACAGTAAATCATCTACATCTGGTGGTTCATCACCAAGCTGACCAAACACTGTACTGAAAGCTGTACCTCCCAATCTATTATTTCCACAACCCAAATCAATGTAGAGAAGATTAGATCCGTTATGCTTCAAATCAGGCGTGACGGTTTTTGTAATATCAGTGCATGCGGCGTAACAAGTAAGTGTGATTTCTCCAGGTGATTTTACAGTTTCATTACCAATTTTTGCAGCCATAGACAACGAATCCTTACCTCCATCTATGGATGGACCTAATATTTTTAATGCATCACATAATGCTTCACAAGCGTCCCACATCTTTGCACCTTCTCCTTCAAGCTTGGCAGCCCACATCCAATTACCAGATGCCTTTACATCAGATAAATTAGTAATTTTTGCCCAAATTAAATTAGTTAAGGCTTCACCAACGGTCAATCGAGCTTGTGCCTTTGGATTTAGTAGTCCCTTAATAGGTTGTTCACCAACAGCTACAGCAACACCGACCGTGTTAAAATGACTCGATGCGACAACACCAACATTGCTTAACGGAGTGTGCAAAGGACCAACACACTGCTGCTGCGCAATCAATCCAGTGACAGAGCGATCAACTTTATTGGTTAAAAATCGTTTGCTTCCAACATCCACCAATTTCAGCACTCTTTCTAGTGCCTCCAGTACAGTCAGATGGACCGGAAGGTCCAGTGGCTTACGATTCAAAGCGTAATTTGGACTGGTAAAAGAAAAAATTTTCTGTGGCATTTTACCAAGTACTAATGATAACGGCATGTTGAATGGATACGACTCTGTACCGTCACTATTTCTATCAACCACGGTGACATTTCCATCACCTGTAATGACACCAATAGGCGTAACAGGGCAGTTCTCACGCCGTGATAATGACAACACATAATCGAGATCAGAAGGGCGTATTAAAAATGCATTATTTTCTTGATACTCTGCACCCCATATCTCGAGGACTGATAGAGTTGAGTCACCGACAGGTATCGCACGCAACTCGTATTTGGCACCTTTAGGATCCACAATCTCTTTTAGTACATTGCCATTTCCACCTGCGCCTTGATCATGTATCGATACTATAGGATTTTTGTCTCCTAATTCGATGCAACCACGTATTACTCTATTCATTCTATTTTCCATTTCAGCATCACCTCGTTGTACTGCATTAAAATCAAGAGCAGAATCAGCATCACCTTGAGCTCTACTACTAGCTGCACCTCCACCCATACCAATGCGATAAGCAGGACCACCAATTTTGCATATTATCATTCCAACTTCAGGATCACCTTTAGTGGAATGACGACTGTCTAATAAGCCGACACCAGCGGTGAACATAATAGGTTTTATCCATTCGTACCGTTCGCCTGATGGGAGTCGCTGACCAAACGATCTAGTGAATCCACATACTACCGACTCTCCGTACTTATTACCATAGTCAGAAGCACCATTAGAAGCTTCTATCAAAATATTTAATGGAGATGCTAGTGTATTCGAATATTGCGGCTTAGGATTCTGTTGCTCCCATGGTAATGGATGGTCGGGAATATACAAATTACCTACGCAATATGATGAGACACCAGCTAATGTATGAGCTCCACGTCCAGTTGCCTGTACGTCTCTTAATCTACCACCTGTACCAGTTTCAGCACCAGGAAATGGAGCAACACCTGAAGGAAAGTTGTGTGTTTCTGCTGTTAATATCGGATGTAAAACAGTTTCAGTTAAAGCCATAGCTGCAGGTCTATTCGTAACGACTGGATTCAATCTTTGAACAGGAAATCCTTCAATAGCACTGGAATTATCATGGAATGCAATTACTGAATTTGACTTAGTTGGTAACGTGGACTTTACCATACTGAATAAAGTTTCTTTCTTTTCTTCTCCATCGATTATCATTTTCCCACCAAAGAACCAGTGTCTGGAATGTTCACTATTACTCTGACCTAAATCAAAGCATTCCACATCAGTTGGATCACGTTTCAATGTATCTTGAAACATCGAAGTATAAAAATTTAAATCCCACTCATCAAATCCCAATCCTTTTTCACGATTTATAACTTCTAATGCTTGTCTACCTTCACTTAATATGCCTATAGTTTTTACTTTTTCTGGTTCCATACCGTTGTAGAAGCTATTTAATCGTGTTCGATACACACATTCAGTCATTCGATCATATAATATGGCTGAAATATCATTAAATCGAGTTTCATTTAAAGGTAATACTGTTCCACTTTCATAAATAAGCTTATATCTTCTACTTCGCTCAATTCTAGATACACGATTAATACCACATGCTTGAAACATTGACAAACAATTTGAACTCCAAGCGGTTGAAAATGCCAATCTAGGACCAACTTCAATAATTTGACTTCTGTCATCATCAATAGTAATAAATGTCTCAGTTCCAGTGTGGTCCGGATCATATGTTTCGCTTATTAACCATCGTAATTTTGCTAAATGTTCCTCTGATAGCACGTCATCACCGACAATCTCGATATTGAAGCAGTACTCTAGTTGCCAGTCACTGATTGCCGCATCGACTTGCTGCAAACGACGCAGAAACTGCGTTTGCAAAGAAATTTCCGCGAGTTTAAAAAAGTGCATAAACATGCTTCGATGCTTTTATTTATGAGATGTATGTACACATGCATACCGCCCCGTGCAAATACACACCGGCACCGGTGAAAATGGTTATTATGTTAGTTTCAAATAGTTTGAGCCGTGTTGAAGTCCTGAGCACAAGATAGTGACTAGGTTGACTTTTATTAGTATGTAACGTAATATAAATTTCTTTTGAATGTTTTATATTCGTTTATGTATCAACATTCCTGATATTATTGATATTATCTAATTAGTAAGCTCATTTAAAGATTACTGATATACTTCAATTTGTACTTAAAGCTCTCTCATTGCTGCAAATCATCTTAGTAAAAGAAAAAGTGAGGTAATAAGTCAAAGTTATCCACACCCACTTTTCTTTATAAAAATGTTTTTAAAATACCCACTCACCTAGTAGTTGTTTGCAGACAGTGCACTACCAGAAGTCGCATTTCTAGTGATTGATGGGGAATAATCCAACGCACGTGAGATGGTAGCTATCGACGGGGTTGCAGCTTCAAAATTTCCATTTTATATCCCAATATTTTCACGACTTTTAATATTATTGTTCGCTATCTTTGCAGACTACATATTGGTCGATCACGCTGCAACTGATGTTGCAACTCTTGTTGCAAGCGACCAGGTGTGTCTATGGTATTTCTTGAAACCGTTCACTCGGTGGGATGCGGTGTACTATTTAAACATCGCCAAATATGGGTATATTAATGAGAGTCAATACGCATTTTTTCCATTATTCCCTTGTTGCATTCGATTTATCGCACATTTATTAGAGCACATGAACAAAGCTACTTCTGTAGTAGCTCTACCTGAGGATGATATCAATTACTATGTTATAGCCGGATTAATTATAAGCAATTTAAGTGTTGTGATCTCATCATGGTTATTGTGGCAAATATTTTCCACCTCTAAGAAATCAATCAAGAACTTGATCTTATTATTATTTAATTTTAATCCTGGAAATATTTTCTTTTCCACTGTATATACAGAATCGTTTTATACATTGTTTACATTCTCAAATGTGCTAGTATTAGAAAAGTATAGTAATATTTATGCTAGTTTAGTGATTATTACCCTGAGTGCCTTCGTTAGATCTAATGGTGTATTTAATGGCATTCTGCTGACATTACATATATTGAAAGGACAAGTGTTACATCATCATCAAACTCTGACAGTCCGTTTCATTACGAGGATTATATGTTTGGTTTTATTTTTATATTTTTTGATGGATTACACGTATAATTTAGGAGCTGTTGACATTTGTTCGAATAGCGACTCTACTGCTGCCTTGACCTGTGCCAGCAGCCATTTCATCTTTGAAAACAAAGTGTTTTTCAATGCGTACCAGTTGATACAATACAAGCACTGGGGGGTCGGATTCTTCTCGTATTACCTAATCAAGAATATTCCCAACTTCTTGTTAGCGTCGCCCATGATATGTATTTGTGCTTATATAATTCATAACAGTTATAAAAAAATGGCAGCTAACGGCTACTATAAACACATACTACATAATGATCACACCTTTAATATTGTATATATGGCTGTATTATTAGGTTTAATTGTGGTAAATGCCCACGTACAAATCATCACGCGAGTAATTTCTTCATCGTGTCCATATCTGTACTACGAAGTAAGTCTGCTACTCACCCAAAACAAGAAATCCAGACCAATAATCTTAAGTTACTTCATTATATTCAATATAATTGGCGTTTTCATGCACACAAACCACTATCCCTGGACTTGAAACGAGAGAAAATAACAAAAGTGACTGCAGTTTCGAATACTTATAGATACACAGATAAATAATATACAAAGACAAGCCATAGCTTAAAATAGATGTGCTGTTTCTGGATTTAATGTACACTTGATCCACCACCATTCGGCGAATTGAAATTCTAATTCGGATAAAATACCATTACCATCTGAGTCAGCAGCATCGAACATCTTTAATAGCTTCGCTTGAGCCTCATTCAAATGCTGTATATATAACCGTTTATTCTCATCCGCTTTACGAATTAACTCATCCGTTACACCAACACGACCTAAGAATTCATTATATTTAACCTCGACAATATCCTTGCGTTCTTGGGTACGTATACGTACTAATTCCTCCATTTCATCACGGGAAATTCCACCATTTTGATCTTTATCATACAGAATGAAATCTTCTTTGATCTGCTTCAACTCGGCTTCAGTGAGTGCCATAGACTCTTCACTCAATGTTAGTTGTCGATGCACCTTGGACTCTTGTATTTCACGTAATCTTTGTTCTTTACTCTTGAATACTTCCGCACGAGTATCTTCCATTATCACTTCATAAGTCAAACCAGCTTTGAGTCTTGATGCATTAATTGCCTTTTCACCTCCCACTCGAGCACATTCTTCAAACACAACAGGTTGTGACAACCCTTTAGGCATATCCTTTGGTTGCAGAGTATGAGGTTGGAGATACAATTCCTGTAAAGTACCCGTTAACCCTAATGCTTGCTTGATTTCATAAGGCCAAATGAAGCAACATCGTCGTCTTAGCATCAATGGATTAGGGACAAGCAATGGACAAAGTTTTTCTATACTTGAATACGGATCTGAGTAATAAATATAAACGGTGAAATGACTTAAATCAATAAAATTATGTTGATAATCATTATGAATTTGCACATTTTGATAACGCTTCATGACTTCTAGAATACCTGCATCAGTCGAAAACACAGGGATTTCTTCAGGTGCTGAACTTCCAATATTGAGCATGTATGATGGATCTAACTTGCAAGTAACAAAGCCATTGTATAATGGTGAATTAGTATCAACTATTAAGGTTGCTAATCTATCTAATAACTCTTGGCGATAATTAAACCTATCCGCTTCTTTTTGTTGAATTACTTCTTCGTTGATTTCTTCATCATCTTCCACGGTAGGATACACAAATATATCAAACTCGACTGACGTCAATTCAGGGAATCCGATAGTTGGTTTGCATCCTAATACCTCTACCATCGTCAAGTCTATACGTAATGCTTTAGCAATATCCGTCATAAACATTTGCTCAAATTGTCCACGCTGATGAGATGATGGTGGGATGGAGGCAATATCTATATCTAATCGCACACAAGGAGATTTTTTAACTTGTACCATGAATGGTTTTTTGATGCTTTCTTCATCCTCAAATTCTTCTTCCTCAACATATTTTTCTTCTTTTATAACAGGAGCAGGGCTTTTTACAACAGTTGGTGCTGCTACTGCACCACCTGATACTACACCCTTATATTTTTCAACAACATTATCTGCTTCTTTTGCTTGTGCAATAGATATATCATCATCTACATAAGTTGTTTCTTGTCTCTTTTGTTCCTTCATTTCCTTATTATTTAAATATTTCATTCTTGTATTAGCTAAAAATATTGCTTTCTCTAATGTTACTATCCAACAATTTAATGTCTCTGTTGAATCAGCACGAAATGACGTAACTTTATTCTCAGATGTCAACGTAAAATCTGTTCCACCCGAGCGTAATACAGCTGCATTAATTAGACTGTAGATGACTCTAGGCTTCCTATCGTCCGGATGGTAGTAGTACTCCAGAGTGTAGTTGAGATTATCAGGAATGTCGGTAGGTAACTTAAAATATCTTTTTTGATATTTTCCTTTACTGAAAAAACTATTTCGTGTTGCTTTTTTATGCAAGTAACCACCACATTGATCCCGCTCAACATCCCACACGCGGATGTCATCCTTCTTCAGACGGGGCATAATAGTCGCCGGCATCTTGCTGATACCTCGAGGTACTTAATT
>JACCDO010668551.1_pt1 | contig 19506 bp, 20 predicted proteins | sample 7446101 | NCBI WGS metagenome assembly JACCDO01 (sample SAMN15323440, study PRJNA562643) | freshwater metagenome | isolation source: river surface water | place: USA:Blue River Watershed | collected 2017-08-16 | reverse complement strand
TGCAATTCGTTCACTACAAGCAGCTGGTTTGGAAGTTGGCGCCATCGCAGATGTAACGCCACTTGCACACAATGGCTGCCGTCCACCAAAACCACGTCGAGTATAAGGAGGAGGAAAACTAAATGGCCCGTTATGTTGGAGCAGATTGCAAGCGCTGCCGTCGCGAGAAAGTAAAGCTTTTCCTCAAAGGCTCGAAGTGCGATGGACCAAAGTGCCCGATTGAGTCACGTCCATATCCACCAGGACAACACGGCCGCGGTCGTGCCAAGCAATCTGAGTACTTACTCCAGATGCGTGAGAAGCAAAAGTGCGCACGTATCTACGGTGTACTTGAGAAGCAGTTCCGTAACTATTACACCGAAGCGAGCCGCCTTGCAGGTAAGACTGGTGAAAACCTTCTTATCCTCTTGGAGTCACGCCTCGATAACGTCATCTATCGCGCTGGCTTTGCAAAGAGCCGCGATATGGCGCGCCAACTTGTTCGTCACGGACACATCTTGGTAAATGGAACGAAGGTTGATATTCCGTCATATCGAGTATCTCAATATGACATTGTCGATGTTCGCGCCAAGTCACAAGATCTCACACCATTCATCGTCGCAAGCGCTGAATATGGTGAGAAGTCTGTTCCGGCTTGGATCGAAGTTGTCCCATCCCAGATGCGGATCATCGTCCACGCTCTACCGACCCGTTCGATCATCGATACCCAGGTCCAAGAGCAACTAATCGTTGAGCTTTACTCCAAGTAATTAATAACTACTTGGCAAGAACCAAAAAACTTCATAAAAGTAACGAGGAGAGAGATCAAATAGCGGATCTCTCAGAACAATGGAGGAAATAAGTGCTAATTGCACAACGCCCCGTACTAACTGAGGAAGTAGTAAGCGAGAATCGCTCACGGTTCATCATCGAACCGCTTGAGCCAGGTTTCGGCTACACCCTTGGAAACTCACTCCGCCGCACTCTGCTCTCATCAATTCCGGGAGCTGCTGTAACAAGCATCCGAGTAGCTGGAGCGCTCCACGAGTTCACCACTCTGGAGGGTGTAAAGGAAGATCTCACAGATATCGTCCTTAACATCAAGAACCTCGTTCTCTCATCGGATAACGACGACCCAGTCGTCGCCTATATCCGCAAGAACGGTTCGGGCACAATCACTGGTAAGGATGTCGCGGTTCCAGCCGGAGTCGAAGTCCATAACCCAGATCTTCACATCGCAACTTTGAATAGCAAGGCAAATGTTGAGATCGAACTTACGATCGAGCGCGGTCGCGGTTATGTTGCTGCGATCCAGAACAAGCAAGTAGGCGCTGAGATCGGCCGTATCCCAGTCGACTCCATCTACTCACCTGTACTTCGAGTTACCTACAAAGTAGAAGCAACTCGTGTCGAACAGCGCACCGACTTTGATCGCTTGATCATCGATGTTGAAACTAAGAGCTCGATGTCCCCACGCGATGCGATGGCATCTGCTGGTAAGACCCTTGTTGAACTCTTTGGTCTTGCACATGAATTGAATTACGCGGCTGAAGGCATTGACCTTGGACCATCCGTTCAAGATGCAGCCCTTGCCGCTGATCTCGCACTTCCAATCGAGGATCTCGATCTAACAGTTCGCTCTTATAACTGTTTGAAGCGCGAAGGAATCCATACCGTAGGTGAATTGCTATCTCGCAGCGAAGCTGACCTACTTGATATCCGTAACTTTGGATCAAAGTCGATTGATGAAGTGAAGGCAAAAATCGCCTCCATGGGGCTACAGCTCAAGGATTCACCAGTCGGATTCGATCCAACCAAGCACCAGAACTATGGCATCGACGAGAATCTCGTTGATGAGCAAGCGTAATTAGGTAAGCACGAAGGAGAAATCATGCCTAGACCATCGAAAGGACCGCGTCTTGGAAGCGGCCCGGCACATGAGAAGTTATTGCTCCGCACTCTCGCAGAGCAACTCTTCGAGAATGGCAAAGTTCGTACGACCGAGGCAAAGGCTCGTCGTCTCCGTCCGCTTGCCGAGAAGTTAATTACCCATGCCAAGAAGGGTGATCTATCTTCACGTCGCGAAGTAATGGCTGCTATCTCAAATAAGAGCGTTGTTCATACTCTCTTTACTGAGATTGGTCCACGCTTTGCTTCACGTAATGGTGGCTACACAAGAATCACAAAGATCGGTCCACGTAAGGGCGATAACGCACCTATGGCGGTCATTGAAGTTCTTGCTGATTAATTAGTTTCATTTTTCTGATGGAACCCACTCTCAATCCTGGGAGTGGGTTTCTTCGTTTTCGGGTTGATTTCACTTACGACGGAACAAATTTCAATGGTTGGGCCCGCCAACCAAATCTTCGAACAGTTCAGAGCTCTATGGAAGAAGCGATTACTGGTCTTACACGAAGCGAAGTCGAACTAGTTGTTGCCGGACGAACCGATGCCGGAGTTCACGCTACCGCCCAAGTCGCACATTTTGATCTTCCCGAGCGAGATAAATATGGAAAGGAGTGGCGCTGCGAGGATCTCATCTATCGCTTAAATCGAATGCTCGACGAAGATATTCGGATAAATTCAATATCGCTCGCTCCCTCTTTCTTTCATGCTCGCTTCTCTGCGCTCCGCCGGAAGTACATCTACAAGATTGCCGATGGAAGACGCCAACTCGAGCCACTTAAGCGTTTTGATATCGCACCTTGGTATCGCGATTTAGATGAGAGAGCGATGAATGAGGCGAGCCAACTTCTCTTAGGTGAACATGATTTTGCTGCGTTTTGTAAGACTGGAGGAGTAGGTACGACCATTCGCCGCCTCGAAATATTTAAGTGGCAGCGCGAGGGTGACTTATTAATCGCAGATGTTGTTGCTGATGCTTTCTGCTATTCGATGGTGCGGAATTTAGTTGGAGCCTGTGTCCGTGTTGGTGAGGGAAGATTTGAGCCAAAATGGGTTAAAGATGTGCTGGAGAATCGAGAGCGAGTGAGTGAAAGTTTGGTATTCCCAGCTCGTGGACTAACTCTGGTCGGCGTTGAATATCCACCCGAAGATCAATTAGAAGCACGTGCAAAAATCACGATTGCGCGTCGGGATGAGGATTAATTGGGCCAGATAAATGTTTCGGGCGTCGAATACGCGTTATCTGATGGCCGAGTATTGCTAAGTGATGTCTCTTTTCGCGTTGGAGATGGCGCGAAGGTTGCACTCATTGGTCCAAATGGATCCGGCAAGACAACTTTGTTTCGAATGATTGCAGGCGACTTAGAAGCCGATAGTGGAACTATCATCGTTACTGGCGGCCTTGGCATCATGCGCCAGTTCATCGGCTCTATCCGTGATCAATCAACAGTCCGAGATTTACTGATTTCAGTTTCATCACCAAAGATTCGCGATGCCGCGAAGAAACTTAAGGATGCTGAGGCGGCGCTTACAGCAAATGATGCCGAAAAAGAACAGATGTCTTATGCCCAAGCGCTGGCTGATTGGGGCGATGCCGGTGGCTACGAAGAAGAAGTTCTCTGGGATATCGCCTGTTCAAATGCGCTTGGAAAGACCTTCGATCGCGTAGCAAATAGAGAGGTCAATTCACTTTCCGGTGGCGAGCAGAAAAAGCTAGTTCTGGAATCGCTCCTAAAGGGCAATGATGAAGTTCTGATCTTGGATGAGCCTGATAACTATCTAGATGTCCCCGCTAAGCGATGGCTTGAAGAAGAGATTCGTAACTCAAAGAAGACGATCCTCTTTATTAGCCATGATCGTGAATTGTTGGCGGCAACAGCTAACAAAATCGTCTCACTTGAACAAGGCGTAAATGGAAATTCAACATGGATTCATGGTGAGGGTTTTGATACTTATCATGAGGCGCGTAAGGCAAGGAATGCCCAATTCGCCCAACTAGTTGAGCGTTGGGAAGATGAACATAAACGACTAAAGGAACTAGTTCTAACCTTGCAATGGCAAGCGGCATCCTCACCAGATATGGCATCGCGTTATCGCGCTATGCAGACCAGGCTACGTAAATTCGAGGAAGTTGGCCCTCCGCCCCCACCGCCGATTGAACAACATGTGAAAGTGAATCTTCGAAGTACAAGAACTGGTGAACGTGTTGTTACATGTGAGTCGCTTACTTTAGAGAATCTCACCGAACCATTTGATTTTGAAATCTATTATCAAGATCGAGTAGCAATTTTGGGCAAAAATGGAACTGGTAAATCACATTTCTTGCGTAGATTGTCAGGCGATGAAACAGTTCGATATACGGGTACCTTCAAATTGGGTGCACGAGTAAAGACTGGTTTCTTCGCCCAGACACATGCTCATCCTGAATTTGAAGGAAAGAATTTGCTTGAGATCTTGTGGGAGCAGAACTCTCTACAACTTGGTGCGGCAAAGAGTGTTCTGGGTAGATATGAATTAGCAGAACAAGCGGAACAACTCTTTTCAACTCTATCTGGCGGCCAGCAAGCGCGTTTCCAAGTTCTTCTTCTTGAGTTAGCTGGCGATACTTTGTTATTACTTGATGAACCTACGGATAACTTAGATTTAGCGAGCGCCGAGGCATTGGAGCGTGCACTTGCTTCATATGAAGGAACAGTCATCGCAGTCACCCATGATCGATGGTTTGCCCGTGGGTTCACTAGATTCTTGATCTTTGGTGCGGAGGGTCAGGTCTATGAGAGCCCTGAGCCCGTGTGGAGCCACTGATTTTGACCCTCCTGAGAGGGGCGGGTAACCTTCCCCTTCTGCCTCCGCAGCCTCAAATGTGGCCAGTGGAGCTGACAAATAAGTAGTAATAAAGAAGAAAGAAGAAAGCGAGTTCGCCGTGCGTACCTTTACTCCGACCCCGAATGATGTTGCGCGTAAGTGGTATGTCATCGATGCCCAAGATGTTGTTCTAGGTCGCCTTGCGAGCCATGCTGCAACACTTCTTCGCGGAAAGCACAAGGCAACTTTCGCTCCCCATATGGATATGGGTGACTTCGTGATCGTCATTAATGCTGACAAGGTTGTTCTAACTGGAAGCAAGATGACCGAGAAGATTGCATACCAGCACTCCCAATACCCAGGCGGTCTAACTGAGCGTAACTACGCGCTCCTCATGGATAAGTTCCCAACCCGCGCTGTTGAGAAAGCAATCAAGGGAATGCTCCCTAAGAATTCAATTGGGAAACAGATGGCTTCGAAGCTAAAGGTTTATGCCGGACCTAACCATCCTCATGGATCACAAGCTCCGACTCCATATGTTTTTACTCAAGTCGATCAAACCAAGTTGGGCAAGTAAAGGATGATGATGTCAGAGAACGAGACAACAACCGCATTTAGCTCTAGCACTCCTGCTGGTGCCACAAACCGCGCCGCAGTAATCGCACCAGGCGCTGGCGTTGGTCGTCGTAAAGAAGCGGTTGCTCGAGTTCGACTTGTCCCAGGTTCTGGTCGTTGGACGGTTAACGAGAAGACTCTTGAAGGATATTTTCCAAATAAGGTTCACCAGCAATCCATCTCTGAGCCACTTCGCACAGTCGGCGCAGAAGGAAAGTACGATGTAATTGCACGCATTGATGGTGGCGGAATTTCCGGCCAAGCAGGCGCGCTACGCCTTGGCGTTGCTCGTGCCCTAAATGCAATCGATGTTGATGCCAATCGCCCAGCCTTGAAGAAGGCGAAGTTCTTAACTCGCGATCCGCGCGTAATCGAGCGAAAGAAGTACGGTCTAAAGAAAGCTCGTAAGCGCTCCCAGTACAGCAAGCGCTAATCCTCTAGCGTTTGCTTCATGGCCCTATTCGGCACAGACGGTGTCCGAGGCGTTGCTGGCGTTGATTTAACCGAGCAACTTGCTCACGATCTAGCTGTAGCTGCGGCTCATGTACTTACCGATATTGGTGAGTTCACGGGGCATAAACCAAAAGCCATCATCGCCCAAGATTCGCGGGAATCAGGCGGATACTTAGAGCGAGCAATCACCAGAGGTTTATCTGAATCTGGCGTGGATGTAATCCAGGTAGGGATTCTTCCTACGCCCGCGGTCTCGTTACTTGTACGAGAACTTGGTTGTGATCTCGGAGTCATGATCAGCGCATCTCATAATCCCGCAAGTGACAACGGAATCAAGTTCTTTGCTCGCGATGGTCGCAAGTTAGCTGATTCGGTGGAAGCCCAAATCGAACTCCAATTAGGAAAGCCTTGGAGCCCTGATAGCAATAAAGGTGAAGTAGCTAAAGATGAGAGCGCTAGAGAGCGATACATAAATCATCTTCTCACCACAATTAACTCAACTTTTGCGGGCCTAAAGATTGTTGTCGATTGTGCAAATGGTGCTGCATCTTTTGTAGCGCCAGAAGTTCTTCGAAGAGCTGGAGCTGAGGTCATTGCAATTTCAGATAAACCTAATGGCACCAATATAAATGAGAATTGTGGCTCAACTCATTTAGAGAATTTGATTGCAAAGGTAATTGAAGTTGGTGCAGATTTGGGAATCGCTCATGATGGCGATGCTGATCGCGTCTTAGCGGTTGATCATGAAGGCGCCATTGTCGATGGCGATTTCATCTTAGGAATTCTGGCCCAGCACACCGAACTTCCTACTAAGAAACTTGTTGGCACAGTAATGACCAACCTTGGATTAATCCATGCGCTAGAGAGGCGCGGCATCGGTTTTGTGGCGACTCCAGTCGGTGATCGCTATGTGCTAGAGGAAATGCTCGCCGGTGGACATTCATTAGGGGGAGAGCAATCTGGCCATGTAATCATGCGCAGATTCGCCACAACTGGAGATGGAATTCTTACCGCTATTCACCTTATCTCTGAGGTTGCGACAAGCAAGAAGTCTTTAAAAGAACTCGCTGGATTTATGAAGCGTTACCCGCAGATCTTGATAAATGTAACGGGCGTAGATAAGTCAAGGTTGAAGAGCAATCAAGTAATTCAAAATAAGGTTGCAGAAATTGAAGGCGAGTTAGGTAAAAGAGGTCGAGTTCTGTTGCGAGCCTCAGGCACAGAACCAGTTATTCGCGTCATGGTTGAAGCAGAATCCAATGAATTAGCGGAGGGATTGGCCACAGCGTTAGCAACGCTAGTAAAATCAGAACTCGCACTCTAGGTAGGCTATGAAAGTGGAGCACTAGAAAGAGGAGCAATAGATATGTGTGGGATTGTCGGATACACCGGCTCTAACCCAGCGCTATCTAGAGTTATTGAAGGCTTAAGACGTCTTGAATATCGTGGCTATGACTCAGCTGGAGTAGCGCTTGCCATAACTAAAGGCGAGAAACTTGTTGTTGAGAAGAAAGCTGGCAAGTTAGCAAACCTTGAGGGCGCACTAAATAGTGGATTTGAGAGCGCAACTGGGGGAATCGGACATACCCGCTGGGCAACACATGGTGGGCCCACAGATATAAATGCTCATCCGCATCTTGATGAGAGTGGGAAATTAGCGGTAATCCATAATGGAATTATTGAGAATTATGAAGAGTTAAAAGCTGAGCTCCAGCGGCGTGGCCATAAGTTCAAGTCTGAAACCGATACTGAATCTGTCGCACATCTTCTAGGTGAAGAATTCAAAGCTTCTGGTGATCTTGCCAATGCAATGCGAAGCGTATGCGCGCGCTTACGCGGTTCCTTCACGCTCCTTGCAATCCAATCGGATAATCCCAATTTAATTGTTGGTGCGCGCCGAAATTCCCCACTCGTAGTCGGCGTTGGCTCTGGTGAGAATTTCCTTGCCTCGGATGTATCCGCCTTTATCGCACATACGAAAAGGGCTTTGGAATTAGGGCAGGATCAAGTTGTAGTTGTAACTCCTAATGAAGTTGTCGTTACTGATCTTGCGGGGAAAATAGTTACCCCTAAGGAGTACGAGATCACTTGGGATGCCAAGGCGGCCGAACGGGGCGGCTTTGAACATTTCATGCTCAAGGAAATCTACGAACAACCTAAAGCAGTTGCCGATACCTTGCTCGGTCGATTTCCTACTTCTTCGACTATAGAGCTAAAAGAGTTAGAGAATCTGAGCGATAACTTCCAGCGGATTTTGATTCTTGCATGTGGAACTGCCTATCACGCGGGCTTAATTGGTAAATACGCGCTTGAAGAGTGGGCGAAAATTCCAGTAGAAGTCGAACTAGCATCAGAGTTTAGATATCGAAATCCAGTTATCTCAGAGCGAACACTTGTTGTAACAATCTCACAATCAGGTGAAACGATGGATACCTTGATGGCGCTCCGTCACGCAAAGTCGCTCGGTGCAAAGACGCTCTCAATATGTAACACCATGGGTTCTACGATTCCTCGCGAATCAGATTCAGTGCTCTATACCCATGCCGGTCCGGAGATCGCAGTCGCATCAACAAAGGCGCTTCTCACCCAAGTAATTGCACTTGATTTATTGGCGCTCTATCTCGCAAGCAAGCGAAACTCTTTACCTTCAAATCGCATCAAAGAGTTGATAGATGCGCTCCTACAACTTCCCAATAAGATCGAAGAGATTCTTGAGACCGTTGAACCACTACGTGCTATGACTCGTGGCTACAAGAGCGCAACCTCAGTTCTATTTCTAGGTCGCCATGTCGGTTTCCCGGCCGCGTTGGAGGGCGCCCTTAAATTGAAGGAACTCGCATATATGCATGCAGAAGGTTTTGCGGGAGGCGAGCTAAAACATGGACCAATCGCGCTAATCGAAGAGGGAACCCCAGTCATTGCAATTCTTCCGCCAGCAAAGAGTGAGATTGCTGAGAAGATGCGGAGCAATATCCAAGAAGTAAGAGCTCGTGGCGCGCGCGTGATTGCAATCGCCGACCAGAGCCATTCCCTAGATCTCCCAGAGTTGATTCGTATTCCCGAATCAGAAGAGATTCTCCAACCAATTCTCTCTATAGTTCCACTTCAAGTCTTCGCCTATGAAATGGCGGTGGCCCGCGGAAATGATGTTGACCAACCAAGGAATTTAGCGAAGTCGGTGACAGTCGAGTGATTGCAAAGTTTGATGACGTTGTAGATCAACGTCTTGAAGTGCGGCGCCACGAAATGGCCGTTGCGCTCCGCTGGTCAGCCGGTCTGTTCATAGCATTTGTCTTGGTAACGCTTGATGTTATTTATGAGGGCTTATTATGGCGAATTGATCAATTTGTCGCCGATATCGAACGACCAACTCTCACCGGGTTTAATCAATTCCTAATCTTAAGACTTGATGATCTCGGGTTACGTTGGATAACTGCCACAATATTGATTCTTGCTGCTGCGCTGATTGGTAGAAGATTTAATTCTTGGCGACCATTGAATTTATCTATCCTCTCTCTCATTTTCTTAAATCTCTTCGTCGGTGCGGCGAAAATTGGATTCGGCCGCTGTAAAGCGCGCGAAGATTTCGAAGTCTGTATGTTCACAGATGGAATGGCCTATCCGAGTGGTCACACCGCAAACGCGTTAGTTACTTGGGGGCTACTTGCTTACATCATTTTCCGTTACACCCATCGCGAGCCTTTTGAAGGGCTCCGTCTCTACTGGGTAGTTGGTCTAATGACAGTAGGTGTTTGTATCGCATCCTTGATAAGAAATACCCATTGGTTTACTGATTTATTGGGTGGAATGTTCCTAGGCGGCGCAATTCTTGTCTTGGTCGTCGCCATCGACCGCTTTATTCCATCGGAAAAGCAACCCTCTTAACTCACGATTAGGCTTCTTCCATGGCTCGAGCTGAGGCGATCATCGATCTTGGCGCGCTTGATTACAACATCAAGCGCTTGTTATCTAATACCAAGGCGGAAGGCCTCGCTGTTGTTAAGGCAGATGCTTATGGACATGGACTAGTTCCTGTTGCAGAGCGAGCGTTGAAAGCCGGAGCCAAATGGCTTGGAACTGCGCTACTTGAGGAAGCGATAGCCCTTAGAGATGCTGGAATATCTGCACCAATCATCGCCTGGCTCACTCCGATTACCGATGATTTTGAGAGCGCCATTAGGAAGAAGATTGATCTTGCGATTCCATCACTAAAACATCTTGAGGCGGTTGTTAAAGCCGGTAAATCACTGGGAATCCCACCAAGAGTTCACCTTGAGGTTGATACTGGAATGTCTCGGGGCGGAGCGCTGCAGGATTGGAATTCACTTGTTACTAAAGCTGCGGAGTTATCAAATGACGGTGTTTTGGAAGTAGTTGGAATCTGGTCACACTTTGCCCGTGCTGATGAGCCCGACCACTCATTTAATGAAGAGCAACTAATTAATTTCCAAACCCGAGTTTTAGAAGCAAAAAAAGTAGGAGTCAACCCAAAGTTACTTCACTTAAGTAATTCTGCGGCAACTCTTACGAATAGTTCCTCGCACTTCGATCTAGTGAGATTAGGAATTGCGATGTATGGATTATCTCCCGAAGTTAGCGCTATGGGCAGCTCGGAAACTTTAAATCTAAAGCCAGTTATGAAGTTACGGGCGAGATTACATTTAGTAAAAGAGGTCCCAGCGGGTTCTCAGGTTGGTTATGGTGGAACAGCAACTACAAAAACTGATACCAAATTAGCAGTTGTCGCTATGGGATATGCCGATGGCGTTCCACGCAATGCAAACTCAACAGCGGGCGTACTTGTGGGTAATAAGAAGGCGCCAATAATTGGCCGAGTTTCTATGGATCAATTTGTTGTGGAAATTGGTAACGATTCGATAGCGAACGCGGGCGATTGGGCTTATCTGATTGGAAGTGAGGGGGGCGACGGCTACACTGCCGATGCTTGGGCTAAGGCTTGCGGAACAATCAATTATGAGATTGTGACGCGAATCGGTCCAAGAGTTCCAAGAGTTTTTATCAACTAAGTACGAGAAGTTTCAAGACAGGGAGCGAATTCAACGATGACTTCGACCGAACGGGTCCTCGCTATTCGCGACCTCTCCGTAAATTTCGGTGGGTTGAAGGCGCTCTCCAAGGTAAATATTGATCTCCATCAAGGTGAAGTCCTTGGTCTAATCGGGCCAAACGGAGCTGGTAAAACTACGGTCTTTAACGCTCTATCCGGTTTAGTTACTCCAGCGAGTGGATCACTTGAACTCTATGGTCGAAAAGTTAAGTGGCCAAAGCCTTATCAGTTAGTAACTAACGGAATCGCACGAACCCTGCAGGGAGTCGGACTCTTCCCAGATCTAACGGTTCTTGAAAATGTCATGATGGGTGCCCACCATCTTGCGAAGGCGGGATTAACTCAATCATTTCTTGGTCTAGTTGAGAAAGACGAAGGGCATCTTCGTGAACTTGCCCAAACTGCTCTGGAACGCGTTTATGTCGGAAGTTTGGCGGAGCGGCGAGCCGATACTCTCGCTTACCCAGATACAAAGCGCGTAGCTATTGCACGTGCGCTTGTCAGTCAACCAAAGATTCTTCTACTAGATGAGCCCGCAGGCGGTCTTGGACCACAAGACATTGAGTGGTTCAACGGATTAGTTAGAAATATCAAGAGCCATACTTCTGTGATTATTGTTGAGCACCATATGGATGTTGTTATGTCTATCTGCGATCGGATCTCTGTACTTAACTTTGGCGAGTTAATTGCCTCGGGCACAAAAGATGAAGTCAGAAATAATCCAGATGTTATTGCGGCTTATCTCGGTTCCCATAAGGCGGGTGCAAAGTGAGCTCGCTAGTAGTAAATAATTTAACTGTCAGCCATGGCGCTATAAGAGCGCTCACAAACGTTAGTTTCGAAGTTCAACAAGGTGAGTTAACTGCAGTCATTGGCGCAAATGGCGCTGGTAAAACCACCCTGCTTCGCACTCTCTCCGGGTTGAAAGATGCCGAGAGCGGGAGTGCTACATGGCGTGATCGAAACATCTTGGGCAAGCGCCCAGAGGATTTAGTTAGACGTGGGATCTCTCATGTTTCTGAAGGTAAATCAGTAATCCCAGAACTTACTGTTCGCGAAAATCTAGTCATTGGTGGATTGTGGCGTAGAGATAAGAGCGGTACCGAAAAAGCGATAAAGGAAGCGGTAGAACTTTTTCCTCGACTTGGCGAGCGTATGTCCCAGAGCGCAAATACTCTCTCTGGTGGCGAGCGACAGATGCTGGCGATTGGTCGAGCGCTTGTCTCTCGTCCAAAACTTCTACTACTTGATGAGCCATCACTTGGTCTGGCTCCACTAATTATCGAACAGATCTTCTCGGCTATCAAGAATCTCCAAACGAGTATGAACCTAACGGTTGTGCTTGTGGAACAGAACGCTACGAGTGCGCTCGAGATTGCCGACACCGGCGTCATATTGAACCTAGGCGAATTAGTCGCATCCGGAAATGCAAAGGATCTATTGGCCGATCCTGCGCTCAAGTCAGCCTATTTGGGGTACTAATGAGACAACTAATTGGAACGTTGCTTATCGGATTGACACTGGGTTCGATCTATAGCTTGATGGCGCTTGCACTCGTCTTGGTCTGGCGCTCAACTCGAGTCGTCAACTTCGCTCAAGCTGGACAGGCGATTGTTACTACTTATATTGCATATGAGATTGTCACCCGTACTGGGGTCTTCTGGTTAGCAGTTCTCTTTGCGGTGGTCGCAGGTGCGCTGCTTGGTGCCGGCGTTGAATACTTCTTGATGCGCACCCTTTTCAGGCATGTCGACGAAGGTCCGGTTGCAGCATTAGCGCCCGTCATAGCTACTCTGGGATTACTTGGTGTGATTAAGAGTTTAGTTGGAATGATCTGGGGTAACGATTTCCGAAGTTTCTATCCACCGGTCTCAACCGATAACTTCGTTCTATTTGGCGAAACAATTCCATTCTCGAGATTTAATATTTTGGTAATCCTCTCCACTACTGTCGTCATGATCATCTTCTCTTTCATATTCCAGCGCACTGATTTAGGCCTCTCCCTTAGAGCAGCAGCTTTCCAACCAGAAATCGCGCGACTAGCTGGAATTAGAGTGGGACCGATTCGAACAATAGGTTGGGTATTCGCCGGCGTAGCTGGAGCTATTGCGGGAGTATTGATCACGCCAAACGATGTGCTCTCACCAGCTTCGCTAGATGTACTGCTTGTATTTGGCTTCGTAGCCGCTGTCATCGGTGGACTTGAGAGTCTCCCCGGTGCGGTCTTGGGCGGGGTCGTGCTCGGAATCGGAGTCTCATTTGTTTTGAATTATGTTGGTACGACTCTGATATTCCCGACAGTCTTTGTCGTTCTCCTGCTTGCCCTGATCTTCAAACCTAATGGTCTGCTTGGATCAAAGAAGGTGCGCAGTGCATAAACTCTCCACTAAGAAAGCATTCATTGCTTACTTCGCATTTGGCTGGCTGCTCTTGATTGTTGCCGATCGTGTTGATGAACTACGTGTCTATCAAGGTGCAACGATTGCTGTTACAACGCTTGCAATCGCATCAATTATTTTGCTTACTGGTTACTCCGGACAAGTTTCCCTCGGACAAGGTGCATTCCTTGCAGTCGGTGCTTACGCTGCTGCTCTTTCACAGACATACTGGCAATCACCATTCTGGTTTACCTTACTGATAGCAATACTTGTCTCAGCTGCATTTGGCTTCATCCTCGCCTTTGCTGCTGGTCGAATGTCAGGGCCATATCTCGCTGGAACAACTCTTGCGCTCGCTGTAGGTCTTCCGACCCTAGCTAATCAATTCTCATTTTTAGGTGGCGAGACTGGACTCGTCTATGACGCTGGCTTACCACCAGAACGATTTGGCGAAGAGTTCACACTTTACAAATGGTTCTTCTGGATTGCCGCATTCGTTGTACTAATCGCAATGTTCCTTCTTCGGAACTTGCTGAATAGTCGTTTTGGAAGAACTTGGAAAGCCCTGAGGGCTAACTCGACCGCGGCCTCCCTATGTGGGGTCAATGTCGCCCAATCGAAGATTACGGCCTTCACCATCAGCGCAGGTGTGGCCGGGTTAGCTGGAGCGCTCTTGGGGATGGTCAGCATCGTCGCCCCCAGCGCCTTCCCGCTTAGCCTCTCTTTCACCATAATTACAGGGGCGATTCTGGCTGGCGTAACCAGCCTCCTCGGTAGCATGCTAGGCGCTGTAATTCTCGTGGTGATTCCCGAAATCGCCGATGTGATTGCACATCAGCTTGGCGATTCCGAGAAGATCACTACGAATTTGCCCGGCTTCATTGTGAGCGTGCTGTTGATCCTGACGGTCCTCTTCTCGCCAAACGGCCCTGCCGAAGCGATGAGGAAACGGAAGGAGCAACACGCGAAGCACTAAAGCATGGCAAGCACACAAACCCTCGATGGAAGGAAAGAAATGATCAGCTTACGACGCAAGAAGAGCATTCTTGCTGCAGTAGCGGTTACTTCATTTGCACTCGTTGCAAGCGCAGTCCCGGCTAATGCAGAAGTCGGCGTCTCATCAACGGAGATAAAGCTTGGTACCACTGTACCGATGACCGGTATCGCGGCACCTGGCTATAGCAAGGTTGCCCCGGCGATGAAAGCCTATTTTGAATATATCAATGACAACGGTGGTGTTTACGGACGCAAGATCAATCTTGTTATCAAAGATGACCGTTACATCCCACAGGAAGCAATCAACAAGACAAACGAACTAATCCTCAAAGATAAGGTATTTGCTCTTGTTGGACAGCTCGGAACTGCGAATCACCTCGCTGTTACAAGCAAGGTTCGAATCGCCTCGAGAAACATCCCATCGCTATTCCTCAACACCGGTTATAGCGGTTTTGCTGATGTAAAGAAGTTCAAGACTTCCTTTATGCATTTCCCAACATATGTAGCAGAGGCAAAGATCCTCTCCTCATATATCAAAGAGAATTTCACTGGCAAGAAGACTTGCTTACTCGTACAAAATGACGAGTTTGGCGCCGATGCTTCTAAGGGCTTCGCCGCTGCTGGTCTGACATTCGATGAGACAGTCAAGTACGTCTCCGGTACCCAGAGCGCTACTACCGCGCAAACTTGGATTACTCGCTTCGCGGGAGCAAAGTGCGAAGTTGTAGTTCTGTTTAGCGTTTCCTCTGCAACTGCTGCAGCTCTAGGTGTTGCATCTGCTGCTGGCTACAAGCCACAGTGGATTCTTGGATCCGTAGGTGCGGATTCAACGACCCTAAAGATCGCGCTAAATAACCCACAGGCTCAAGCGCTTCTAAATGGCGCTATTGGCGTTTCGTTTATGCCAGATGCCTTGGATACAACAGATGAATATGTGAAGTTGTTCCGCGAGGTCAACACCAAGTACAGCCCTGGTGTTGATTTTGATACCAACGTACTAGTTGGAATGAATGCGGCAATGCTCACCGTCCAGGCGCTCCGCGCGGCTGGCCAGAACCCAACTCGTCGCTCACTAATTGCTGCAATGGAGAGCAAAGGCTCTACATTCGCGAGCGCTGCTTACGGAAACCTTGCCGTTAGCAGAACTTCACGCGCCGGCTTCACCGGATACTGGTTCGGCAAGTTCAACTTGGCCGGAGCTTTAATTCCGCTAGATGCAGGACGCACCGTCTACACAACTGATTCAGCAACTGGACCAGTAACTAAGGCCTCTGCAAAGCGCGCCGCAATTCCAGCGAAGGGAATACCTACTAACTCATGAGAAACCTAATGTCACTCAAGAAACGTGTATTTGCGGTCGCTTCGGCGCTCGCAATCACCACAACAGCGTTAGTAGCTGTCCCAACAACTGCTAGCGCCAATCCAGTTTGCACCAATAAAGTCATCTTTACTGAGTGCGTTGGTGCTACGACTGATGGAGCTGGGTATGTAATCCAGGTTCCAGCAAGATTTAGCGGAACTCTCTTCCTCTTCTCACATGGTTACCGCTACCCAATCAATATCCCAGCATCTATCCCATTAGTTGGCGGATATACAGTGGTTAATACGCCACAGCCAGCTCCGGGCCAGAATGCTGCTCAGATAACTGAGGTTGCAACCCAGATGCTCACTAAGGGTTATGGAATTGCAGGCTCCGGCTTTGCGCGTCAGGGTTGGAATGCTGATTCAGGCGTAAAGACAAATATTGAACTTATCGGAATCATCAAGAAGCAATTCCCGACCGTGAAGCATGTAGTTGCTTGGGGTGAATCGCTTGGTGCATTTATCACCCAAGCTCTCTCAGAGAACAACTCAAGCTTGATTAGCGCCGCTGGAAATCTCTGCCCAGCAGCTGGTTCGGTCGAAGCTTCTTTGAAGATGGCCGGCGATGCTCTTTGGGGATTGAAGTCCTTCTTTGATCCAACAATCCAAGGTGGTAATTACAAGTCAGTCCTTGAGGTCTATACCGATATTGGTAAGGTCCTTACAGTTCTTGGTTCTTTGCAAGCAGCATTTGGAGCAAACCCAGTAACTCCAGCATGGCCTGCAACATCAAAGGCACCTGATGCGATAAAAGCAATCCCTTCTCGCTCTGCGCTAGTTCTAGTCGCGGCGATGTCAGGTGTTCCAACCCAGAGCTCAAGCTATGACGGAGCAACTGGACCTGGACCACAAGGAACTCTCATCGCTACTCAATTTGCTGCCGGTTTGTCGCCAGCATTTGGTGCACTTGAAAATATTGGCGGTGCGGCAATCCTTGCGATCATGGCTACCTACGACATCGAGCAACAAGTCGGAGGAGCAGTCTTCGATAACACCGCTACAAACTATGCAACGCAACTTGGAGATGGACTCTTTGAGTACAGCTCTGCGCTAAGTGGTCTTGATGCTGCGCAAGGACTCCTTGGATTCCTTGCTGCTTCACCAAGAGCTAAGGCAGATCCTGCTGCGGTTACAAAGATGCGCGCACTTGTCTCACACAAGGGTGTCTTCAATGTTCCAACCGTGTCTCTTGCAGCTACTGCAGATAACGTCACCCCAGCTGGACATGCACAATGGCTAGCTGAGCGCGCAGCTGAGAAGTATCTTGCTTCAGCTTCAAATAAGAACTCGAAGCTAGCTGCAACGCCACGCTCAAACTTCATCGCTCTATGGCAGCGGACACCAGATTCCTACACCAAGTTCAGTGCAACCGGTTCGCCGATTTCACAGAGCACAGTAAACGGAACGGGTCACTGCCGGACCACTACAGCGCAGTACATGGCAATCGCTGACATCTTGGCGAAGGCTGCTGTAGAAGGGAAGCTAGTTGCAGATGGCGCTTTCCGTAGCGCGATCCGCAAGGGAGGCGGTTTAACTTACGACCGCGGCTTCAGCGTTCCATTGATGAAGTTCTACCAGAACTAATTGGGGAACGAATCAAGAAATAAGTCGTAACTGATCAAAAGCAGGGCTCGGGAAACCGGGCCCTGCTTCATTTTCTCGATAGATTTTTAGATAGCCTTATCAAATGCGCAAAGTCAGTTCGGTCGATGAGATGCGCGAACTTGGTCGAACTATTGCAACCAAAATAAAAGCTGGAGACTTAATCGTTTTATCTGGTCCTCTTGGAGCCGGCAAGACCGCGCTAACTCAAGGCATTGGTCTTGGACTTGGAATTGAGGGGGTTACCTCTCCAACATTTGTAATCTCCCGAGTCCATAAAGGCGCCATTCCACTAATTCATGTTGATGCTTATCGACTTCTAGGTAGCGCGAAGACAACCTTTGAGTTTGATGACTTAGATCTAGATACCGGGCGAGAGAGCGCGGTGACGGTTATTGAATGGGGCGGGGAAGTGGGAGCGCGTTTTGGTGAAGATTTCTTAGAGATTCTTATTGAGTTTGGTGCGAGCGATGACGAGCGAAGTGTAAAGGCGATTCCTCATGGAAAGCGTTGGGAGGGTTTCACCCTGTGAATTCGCTCGTTATTGATACCTCAACAACTCGCACTAGCTCTGCAGTTTTTGCCGGTTCGCAGCTACTTTTTGAGGGCCATCATGATGGCGCAACTGAGCACGCAGAAGCGTTACCGAAGTTGGTAGCTCAAGCTCTAGAAGTTGAGCGGCGCATCGATCAAGTAATTGTTGGAATGGGCCCGGGGCCATTTACGGGGCTACGAGTTGGAATTGTCTTCGCCCAAACTTTTGCAACAGCACGGAACATTCCTTGGGTTGGAGTCTGTTCACTAGATGGGATAGATATCGATTCCCCAAGTTACATCGTTGCTACAGATGCGAGAAGAAAAGAGATTTACTGGGCGCACTATCTAAATGGCGAGAGAGCGAATGGGCCATTTGTTGGAAAGCAAGAAGATGTCGTTACTAGACCAGAGAAGAAGTTTGGCTTTGGGTTTACCGAGCCACTCTTTCCTTCGCCGCATTTACTTCTTGCCAAATCACTTGTGATGAATATCCGCGAGCCCTTTTATTTACGTAGACCTGATGCAGTTCCCACAAGTGAGCGCCAATGATTGAATATCGCGAGATGTCCACCTTTGATGTTCCGGCTTTGGTTGGAATTGAGAAGGAAGTATTTCCTGAATCTCCTTGGAGCGCCGCGCAATTCCGGGAAGAGCTCGCCGGGGTACCAAAGACGCGTCGCTATCTAGTTGCTCATGAGCAAGGAGTGATTGTGGGATATGCAGGGATTGCCCTTGCTGGTGATGTTGCCGATATCCATAACGTCGCGGTTATTCCGAGTTATCGCAAACGCGGTATCGCAAGCCATTTACTTGATGAACTAGAGCGTTGGGCTGCTTCTAAAGAAGTGAGCGCTCTCATGTTGGAAATTCGGGAAGGTAATGAGGAAGCCTTCCCCCTCTATGAGAAACGTGGCTATGTGGTGATTGCGCGGCGGGATAACTATTACGCCACAGGAGTTCACGCACTAATCATGCGCAAGGAGCTCGCCAATGAGTGAGCCGCTAGTACTTGGAATCGAGACTTCGTGCGATGAGACGGCCGTTGGCATAGTTAAAGGGCGAAGACTTCTTGCAAATGTAATTGCTTCAAGCGTGGATGAACATGCCCGCTTTGGTGGCGTTGTTCCGGAAGTCGCATCACGCGCACATTTAGAGGCGATGCAACCAAGTATTGAGCGAGCCTTAAAGGAGAGCGGTGTAAAGCTAGAAGATCTTGATGGCATCTCTGTCACAGCGGGGCCGGGATTAGTTGGCGCCCTGTTAGTTGGAGTCTCGGCTGCAAATGCGTTAGCACTTGCTCTTGATAAACCACTCTATGGAGTAAATCATCTTGCATCTCATGTAGCAGTTGACTTACTTACCCATGATAAGAAATTTCGCCCCAGTATCGCATTATTAGTAAGTGGTGGACATTCATCAATTTTGAAAGTTACGGATTTGACTTCTGATATTCAAAGTCTTGGCCAGACCGTTGATGATGCTGCTGGTGAAGCATTCGACAAGATCGCTCGGTTGATGAAACTAGGTTTTCCAGGCGGACCAATAATTGATAGAGAGGCAAGAATGGGTAACCGCGAAGCAATTAAGTTCCCACGCGGTTTATCTCAACCTAAAGATATGTTGGAGCAACCATTTGATTTCTCATTCTCAGGTTTAAAAACGGCGGTCTCGCGATATCTTGTAGCAACTCCGGATTACAAACGAGCTGATGTTGCCGCCTCATTCCAAGAAGCAGTCGTTGATGTATTACTTATGAAATCGATTAAGGCCTGTGTTGATACCGGAATTGATTCATTGATAATTGCC
>JACCDO010146173.1_pt1 | contig 19506 bp, 10 predicted proteins | sample 7446101 | NCBI WGS metagenome assembly JACCDO01 (sample SAMN15323440, study PRJNA562643) | freshwater metagenome | isolation source: river surface water | place: USA:Blue River Watershed | collected 2017-08-16 | reverse complement strand
GTGAACAACCGGGAAGGCACGCTGGAGGCGGCGCTGGATGAAATCGCCGGCATCATCCCGTGCGGAACCGCGTTCCTGCTGGCCCCGTCCGACCCCTCCGCCGCGGAGTGGGGCGTCACCACCCATTCCGCCTCCGACCGTTCGCGCCGGCGCGCCGCGCAGGGCCTGCGAGGCCCGATGACTCCCGAGACAGCGGCGGCGTTCCGCCAAATCCATGCGGCCAGCGACCCGATCGCCTTCGGGCCCGCGGAACCCGCCGCCGTGCCCGCCGCCCTGGCGGAGAAGCTGCAGAGCCAAGCCGGCCTCGGCATCTCGCTCCGCACCCAGGGGGCCCCGCCTTGGATCTTGTGGCTCAGCCAGGACAACACCGGCGCAGGTTGGGACACCGAGGCGCGCTGGCTGCTCACCGCCATTGCCCGGCGCATGGAAGACCTGCTGGCCGTGTGGTTGTCCGCCCAGGAGATTCTCCGGCTGAACTCGGAGCTGGAACAACGGGTGGACGCTCGTTCCATGGAACTCGAGGTGACCAACGAGATTCTCAAGCGCTCCAACCAGGATCTCGCCCAGTTTGCCTCCATCGCCTCGCACGACCTCAAGTCCCCGTTGCGCGCGATCGACACGCTGGCCTCCTGGATCAGCGAGGACCTGGGCGAGAACCAGTCGCCGGCCATCCGGGAGAACCTCCGGCTCATGCGCCAGCGTGTCCGCCGCATGGAGCGCCTCCTGGATGACCTGCTCGCCTATTCGCGGGCCGACAAGGTGAAGGACGCGGTCCGGCCGGTGCAGGTCAGGGAAATGGTGGCCGAAATCACCGCCCTCATCGAAGTGCCGCCGGGCTTCCGGGTCCAACTCCTCGGCGACCCGGCGGGATTCACCACGGCCGCCACTCCCCTGCGCACCGTGCTGCAGAACCTGGTCAACAATGCGGTCAAACACCATGACCGCAAGACGGGGCTCATCGAGATCTCCGTCCACGAGCGGGGCGACTTTTACGAGTTCCAGGTGGATGATGACGGCCCCGGGATCCCGCCGGAACATCACGAGCGCATCTGGGGCATGTTCCAGACCTTGCAGCCCCGGGACAAAGTCGAGGGCAGCGGCATCGGGCTCGCCCTGATCAAACGGCTCGTGCAGCACTATGGAGGCGTCGTGGGGGTGCAGAACCGGACGCCGCGCGGCGCTCGATTCTCCTTCACCTGGCCCAAGACCATCTCCTCCCCGAACCAAGCCGGTTGATGCCGGGCCGCGCCGCAGCCCCCCCTGCCCCCATGCCTTCCGCCGCGCACCCCCACCCCGCCAAGCCCGTCTGGGCCGTTCAGCGGATCGCCGCCACTCCCTTCAATCATGGGCTTGCACCCCACGCCCTTCCCTTGCAGAAATTGCCTGACACTCGGCCATGAACTTGCCCGCCCAGCTCAAACTGCTCGTCATCGACGACGACGACATCGACCGCATGAACGTGGAGCGGATGCTCGGCAAGTCAGATGCTGAGGGCCGGGACTACCGCTTCGTGATGACCCGCTCGAAGGCCGAGGGCCTGGCAGCGTTGCAGGCCGAGCAGTTCGACTGTCTGCTGCTGGACTTTCGCCTGCCGGATGGCGACGGTCTGGAACTGCTGGCCGAGGCCGCGGCCACCCACCTCCGGCTTCCCCCCACCGTCCTCATGACCACGCTCAACGACCGGCAGACTGCGCTCAAGGCGCTCTCGCTCGGCGCGCAGGACTACCTCGTCAAGGGAGAGTTCACGCAGGCCATGCTGGTGCGGGCCATCCAATACGGCATCCAACGGGACCAGCTCGTGCAGGAACGTGACCGCCTGCTGCGGGAACTCCAGGCGGCGATCGAGAACATCAAGACCTTGAAAGGGCTTTTGCCCGTTTGCAGCTCCTGCAAGAAGATCCGGGACGACAGCGGCTACTGGGACGCGGTCGATTCCTACATCGTGAAGCATGGGCTGGCCACCGTCTCCCACAGCCTCTGCCCGACGTGCATACGCCAGATGTATCCCGCCATGGCCGACAAGATCATCGCGGCCACGGCAGCAGAGGAGCGCCGGACCAATCCAAGCACCCCGGGGTGATTTCCCTCCCAGGCGGGCAACGGGCGGGCTTCCGTGACCGGGCGGGGCCTGCTTGGTCCAGATTGAGCCACCTGCAATGGCGGAACGGTTCTGGTTACCGCTTCACTGTCACTCCGGCTGCAGGCGGACTGGGGCAATCGCCGGCTAGTTGGCCTGCTTGCCACCCGGCGCGGCGGGGTGCTTCTGGTGGAGGCGCTTCCAATAGTCCTGCCAGTATTTGTCGTAGTAGTCCTGCGCGGCTTCGTCGATGTGCGGGAGCTTGGTGACCTTGGGGGCGGTGGCGGGGTGGTAGCCGACGAGATGCCCCTGCCCTGCGCGCGTGCGCGGCGAGACGAAGCGCCAGTCGGAATCGCCAAGGACGTCGGCGCAGAGCCTGGCGAGCTCGGGGTCATAGGACTTCAGCTGGGCGCGGGTGTGGATGTGGTTGTGGTCATGGTCCATGGTGCGGTTCGTGTCAAACCAGGCCTGGACGCCCTCGGCCCAATACTCGGCGGGATTGACCAGCGCGTAGCATTGCTTCGGCCCGCCGAAGACGATCAGCACCTTGTCGTGCCTGGTTACCTGAGCGTCGGCGCGGACGGTGCGGCCGTTGACCAAGATGTCGCCGCCGTCGAGGCACGCGCGGAGAAAGTCCATCGGCTGGTCGGGAAAAGATTTGGCCAGCGCATCGAGCAGGCGGACGGGCGTTTCGCTGGTGACGCGCCGGAATTTCTGGGCGGCGTAGCCATCTTGGTAGATGCCCTTGGCCTTCGCGTTTTCGTAGGCTGCCCGCACCCTGGCCTGTAACTCGGCATCGAAGCCAGCCCCCTGGATCACGTGCCCAAACTCATGGATGAGGATGCTCTCCATCTGCATGCCGCCGTCGTATTCCATGACATCTTCCTCGGCGAAGAGCACGACGGACCGGCCATTTTTCTTGGTGAGGAAGCCGCGCTGCCGCCAGTTGTAGAAGTCGAGTTCCTTGCCGGTCTTGTCGGACTTGAACAGCGGCACGTCCGAGGTCAGCTCGTTGTGGGCGACGAGCACGCACAAGACTTTCTTGTCCCGGATGCGCTGGGCGATCTCCGGGCGGAGGGTCTTCATGACCATGTCGAACTGATAGGCCGCCTCGCGATGGGTGAAGTCGGAAACCTTCTCGGACGTGGCGATGAGGATGTCTTGGACCAGCGTCGCCTTGCGGAAGAACTTTCCGTCGAGCTGGTATTCCGCCGCCTGCGCTTCGGAGATGGGTTGAACTGGGAAGGCTGGGGCAGCCGCGTGGACCTGCGCGCCGAGCAAGGGCGCGGCGGCAAGCAGGGCAAGGGCGAAACGGCGAAGCGAGGTGACGGTTGGCATGACTGGTTTGGGTGCGGGGGCAGAACGTTACCGGTAGGCTGAAACCGGCTTCGGGACGACGCCGATGGCCGAGTAATTGAAGCCGCTCTTGAGCGGTTGGTAGGTGCCGACGATGGCCACGCTGCGCTGGGCGTTGATGGCGGATTCCATGCCCATGCACCAATAGGCGGCATTGATGACGAGCCGACGCAGACCGGGATTCTCGAAGTCGGTGCCGCTGCCCATGGTGGATTGGAAAACGCGGGCCTGCTTGCCTTCGCTGGTTTGCCAGTGCTTGAACCACGCGACCGGGAGCGGCTCCAGTTTCGGGTTCGGCGGGTCATCGGGCTGGCGGCCCATGAGCGGCTGGCCCCAGACGAGCGCGGTGCAGTTGGTCGGCAGGCCCGTGCCTTCCTTGTAAGTGCGATACACGTCCGAATTGCCCCAGATGTCACTCACGCCAATGAGGATCGGATGATCCTTCTGCTCGGGCACGATGCTGCCGCGCGTGGAGTCGGCCTGCCAGCGGCCGTGGTGGCCCAGGAAAGCACCGCCGAGGATGTCTTCGCCCCAGCGGACTTGCTTGCCGTTGATCTTATAGGGCAAGGGAGCGTGGAAGCCGTGGTTGCCCGTCCGGATGGAGATGATGGGCTTGCCGGAATCCACATACTTCACGATGAGTTCGCGCTCGGCCATCGGGAGCGTGAGCAGCCGGGGAAAAAAGATGACCAAGTCAGCCTTGGCGAGGTGCTCCAGGCCCGGGATGTGATGCGGTTTGAACTCCTTACCCTTCTCGGGATAGACCGGCATCGTGGGATCCACCTCGCCCTGGTCGTTCACGGCGAAGAGCACGGTGCAATGAAAGCCGTGATGGGTGCTGAGGATCTTGGCGAGCATCGGCATGGACTGTTCGCTGCGATACTCCTGGTCAGCCGCGATCAGGACGATGTGTTTGCCTTTGCCCGGGCCTTCGCTGCCGGCATAGCTCAGCCACTGCTCGTTCTCCGCCGCCAGCGCCACGGCATGAAGCGCGATCACAGCGCACGTGAGAAACAAACGAACGAGCAGTGAAGAGGGTGCCATGATTGTCGGGATGGTAAGTCGGAACTGGGTTTTTGGTCGCCGCGCTGGACGGCGTAGTGCGGAACGTATTTTTAACCGCGTTGTCCGAGGGTATGCAGCCGATGCGCGGTCGTCCAGTGTGCGAGGCTGCTTTGCGAAATCACCAACCAGCCGGCCAAGCGAGCAGTGATGGCGGCCGAAAAATGATTACGGATGGCGGATTACCCCATACCCTCCCCGGATGACGCTGCATCCAAACATCCTGAGCGAGATTCTCGCTGCGCTGGCCGATGTGTTTGCCCGCGGCCAACACGTGGCGCAGGTGGTGGACGCACGGCTGCAAGCAAACCGCAAGTGGGGGGCACGCGACCGCCGGACCTTTGCCGAAGGAGTTTACGAGAACGTCCGCTGGTGGCGCTGGCACTGGCATCTGGCGGGCTTGCCCGATGCGGAGTGCCTGGTTCCCGAGGCCATGTCCGAGGCCCGTTTGCAGGCCGTGTGGGAAGCGTATTGGCAACTCCGGATGGGCGGCGATACGCAACCTTCCACTGACAACCGGCAGACGCCGGAGGTGGCCGGGGCAAAAGCACGCGAAGCGTCGCGTGCCATCCGCGAATCGATCCCCGACTGGTTGGATGCGATGGGCGAACGTGACTTCGGCACCGACTGGCCTGGCCTGCTGAACGCCTTAAACCGGCCAGCCGACGTGTTCCTCCGGGCCAACACGCTCCGCATCAGCGCCGTGGACCTGCGCGGGGTGCTGACGAAACAGGGCGTGGCCACTGAGCCGGTGCCCGACCTGCCGGATGGCCTGCGGCTCACCGAACGGCGCAAGCTGAACCAGCTCGCCGCCTTCCGTGAAGGCCTGTTCGAGGTGCAGGACGCGGCTTCCCAGCTGATCGCACCATTCCTTGAGGTTCAGCCCGGGCAACAGGTGATTGATGCATGTGCCGGGGCCGGCGGAAAAACCCTGCACCTCGCAGCGTTGATGCGTAACGAGGGGCGGCTGCTGGCCTTGGACATCCGCGAGCGGCCCCTTCGTGAACTCGAACAGCGGGCGCAACGCGCCGGCGTCCAGAACCTGCGCATCGGCCTGCTGCAGCGGCTGGAGGCGCATCCCGATCTGCGCTTCGCCGCGGACCGGGTGCTGCTGGATGTGCCCTGCTCCGGACTTGGCACGCTGAGGCGCAATGCCGATCTGAAGTGGAAACTCACTGCGAAGGAGGTGGAGCGCCTGAACCGCTTGCAGGCCCGCATCCTGCGCAGCCATTCGGAGTTCGTGCGCCCCGGCGGCAAACTCGTCTACGCCACGTGCAGCCTGCTGGCGGACGAGAATCAGCGCCAGGTGCAGGCCTTTCTGGAGGAGCGTGGGGCCGCGTGGAGCCTGGAACAGGAACTGCACCTGCGCCCCGACCGCCAGGGATTCGATGGCTTTTACGCCGCCCGGCTGAAACGCCACACGGAGTGATCCCACAGCATCGGTTTCTGCGCAGCGAGTCCACCGCCTTGACTCGGACTTAAGGCCGGTGCCAGCCTGAGTGCCGCTGGCGGGTCTTCGCCTGCATGTTCGACGAATTGTTTTCGCGTTTCCGGAAAACTCCCGCTGCACAGGACCTGTTGCGGCGCGTGGAGTCGGGTGGGACTTTGCTTTGTGGCGGTGTGACAGGATCGGGGCACGCGTTTCTGGCGGCCTGGCTGCACCGGGAGTTCCCCCACCGGCCCCTCCTGCTCGTGGCGGAAAACCTGAAAGCCCAGGAAACCCTTCATCAGGACCTTGAAACATGGCTGGGGGTCGCCCGGCGCGGGACCGGCGGAGTTTCAGCAGCAAAGCCGGTCGGAACCGCACCCACCGCACCGATTGCAACCATCCCGCTTCAGTTCTTTCCCGCCTGGGAAATCCTGCCGCACGAGGACAAGCTGCCGCATGCGGATGTCATCAGCGAGCGGCTGGAGACCCTGGTGAGCCTGATGGTCTCCTTCCCAGGCAAGGCCGGCCATTCGGGCGCACCGCGGATCACCACTTCCGTCACCGCCCTGCTACAACGGACGTTTCCCCCGGCGATGCTCGCCGCGCGGACCCGCACGTTGCGGCGTGGTGAACGCGTGGATCCCCTGGACCTGGTCGGATGGCTGGAAGACAACGGCTATGACTCAGAGGCGCAGGTCTCGGCCAAAGGGGAAATCGCCTTGCGCGGAGGCATCGTGGATGTGTTTCCCCTGACGAGCCCGTGGCCCGTGCGGCTCGAGTTCTTCGGCGACGAGCTGGAATCGCTGCGGACGTTTGATCCGGTCACCCAAGTGTCCCGCGAGGGCGGCCAACTGACCGAATTGATCCTGCCGCCAGCGGGAGAAATTGGAGTGCTGAAACGCGAGGCCAGGAGCCAACCCGCCGAACCGCTGGCCTCCCTGATCGATTACCTGCCGGACAACACGCTCGTGCTGCTGAGCGACCCCGAGGCGGTCGAAGCGCACGCCTTGGGCTACGGGGAGCAGGTCCCCCCCGAAAGCCCATTCATCGCCAGCTGGGACGCATTGCGGGACGCACTGCGGCGGCGAAGATTGACCGTGCTGGCCCTGACAGACGACGAGGGGTTGGCCTCGGTCCCGACCTTGCCAGAGGCTTCGGCTAACGCGGAGGGGACGCGTTCACTTGCCAACCACCCGCCCCTGCTCGCTTCGCTCGAAGCCTTTCGGCCCATCTCTGACCGGATGCCGGAACCGGAGATCGCCCAGGCCCAACGCCGGGCATTTTTCCACCAATTGGTCCGCTGGCAGCAGCAGGGATTCCATGTTCAGGTGGTTTGCAACAATGACGGGGAAGCCCAGCGCTTCGAGGAGGTCTGGCAGGAAACCGTCCCGAACGCGGCGGGCGAACAGGACCACCGACCGGGGCCAAACCGCCGGCCCATGCTGGGACTGGGCACCCTCGCGCGCGGCTTCCTGTGCGACGCGGCCAAAGTGGTGGTGGTGACGGATGCGGAGGTCTTCGGCCGCTACAAGGTGCAGCGGCCGCGCCGCATGAAATCTCCGCACGCGATCGCCGCCCGCTCCGCGCTGGACATTGATTTCACGGAACTCGAAGAAGGCGACTACGTGGTGCACCTGCAGCATGGCATCGGGCGGTTCCGTGGCCTCAAGGTGCTGCCGGCGGCGGGAACGAAGGACCGCACCCGCCTCGAGCCCGACGTTCCCGCGGCAGCGGAGAGCGGGCAGGAGTGCCTGGTGCTGGAATACGCCCCTTCAGATGCGGACCGCGAGCCGCCCCGGCTTTACGTGCCGGTTACGGAAGCCCATCTCATCAGCAAATACGTCGGCGCCGGCAAGGTTCGGCCGCCGCTGAACACGCTGGGCGGAAAGCGCTGGGAAAAGACGAAGCAGCAGGCCGAGCGGGCCGTGCGCGACCTCGCTTCCGAGCTGCTCGCCATCCAAGCCAAACGGGCCACCCAACCCGGGCACGCGTTCGGGCCGGACACGCCGTGGCAGCGCGAATTCGAGAGCGCTTTTCTCTTCGAGGAAACAGCGGACCAGCACCGCGCCATCGCGGAGACCAAACAGGATCTGGAGTTGCCCAAGCCGATGGATCGCCTCATCTGCGGCGATGTGGGCTTCGGGAAAACGGAGGTGGCGATTCGCGCCGCGTTCAAGGCCGTGATGGGCGGCAAGCAGGTGGCGGTGCTGGTGCCCACGACCGTGCTGGCACAGCAGCATTACAACACCTTCCGCGAGCGCATGGCCGATTATCCCGTGCGGGTGGAACTGCTATCCCGCTATCGCACCCGCAAGGAACAACTTGGCGTCGTGGCGCAGCTGGCGGCTGGTGCAGTGGACATCGTGGTCGGCACCCACCGCCTCGTGCAGAGCGATGTCACTTTCAAGGACTTGGGGCTGGTGGTCATCGACGAGGAGCAGCGCTTTGGCGTGATGCACAAGGAGCGGTTCAAGCTGATGCGCTCGCATGTGGATGTGCTCACGCTCAGCGCGACCCCGATTCCGCGCACGCTGTATCTGGCGCTGACCGGCGCGCGCGACATGAGCACCATCCAAACGCCCCCCCAGGACCGCCTGCCGGTGGAAACCATCGTCGAGCATTACGACGAACGCGTCATCCGCGATGCCATTCTGCGCGAACTCGAGCGCGGCGGGCAGGTGTTCTTCCTCCACAACCGGGTGCAGACCATCGAGGCGATGCGGACCCGGCTGATGACCCTCGTGCCGCAGGCGCGCGTCGTCGTGGGACACGGCCAGATGGACGGCGACGAACTGGAGGACGTGATGACCATGTTCGTGAACGGCGAAGCCGACGTGCTGCTGTCCACAACCATCATCGAGAGCGGCCTGGATATTCCCAACGCAAACACCCTCATCATCGACCGGGCGGACCGGTTCGGGCTGAGCCAGCTTTACCAGCTGCGCGGGCGCGTGGGCCGCTACAAGCACCAGGCATTTGCCTACCTCCTCCTGCCCCGCCACGCGCGGCTGCTGACCGATGTGCGCAAGCGCATGAGCGCCATCAAGCAATACGCCCAGCTGGGGAGCGGCTTCAAAATCGCGATGCGAGACCTCGAAATTCGCGGTGCGGGCAACCTGCTGGGTGCCCAGCAGAGCGGTCACATCACCGCCGTGGGTTTCGAACTCTACTGCAACCTGCTCAAGCAGAGCGTGTCCGCTCTCAAAGGCGAGAAGGCGAAGCCGAGGCGTGAGGTCACCCTGCGCCTGGACTTCCTGGCGATGAACCCCGTGACTGAGGCCACCGCTCCCACCATCACGATGCCAGCGTCCCGGAGGCCGGTTTCCCGTGCCCCGGCACAGCCCGCCAAACCGTCCATCTCCGTCCCGCGCGAGGGCGGCGTCTGGATTGACGACAGCCCGCCGGAACCGGAGTTGGAGACGGTCGAGATGAAGCAAGGCGGGGCCTTCCTGCCGGCGGCTTACATCGCCGAACCCCAGCAGCGCATTGAAGCCTACCGAAAACTCGCGCAGGCGGAGACCAAGACGGAGGTGGACGCACTGGCCCGCGAACTGAAGGACCGCTTTGGCAAGCCGCCCTTGCCGGTAGAACTGCTGCTGCTGGCCACCGAGGTGAAGCTGCTGGCCGGTGAACGCGGGCTCGATGCAATCGAGACCAAGGCCGGCAAGCTCATGCTCCACCGGCGCGGCGACTTCATCCAGCTTGGCGGCAAATTCCCGCGCCTGACGAAGACGGAACCGCTCGCGTTGCTCAAGGAAATCAAGAAGCTCCTGCTCTCGCTTTAGTGGCCGGGCTCAAAATCCAGCTTTGACACGTTTTCACACGGTTGGCAGGGTGCGCCCCGCTTGCGCCGGGCGGCCTTCGTTTCCAGAATTCCAAGGCAGAACAACGTCCGCGCCCGCACCAATTTATGGCTGAACTCACAGGCAATTTGCTCGTCGCCCAATCCGGTGGTCCCACCGCCGTCATCAATGCCAGCGTCGCCGGCGTCATCCAGGAAGCGGGCCGGCACGACTGCATCGAGGAGATTTACGGCGGCCTCAACGGCATCCTCGGCATCCTCAACGAGACGCTCATCGACCTGAACGAGGAGAAGGCCAAATCCATCGAAGGACTCAAGCACACGCCCGCCGCCGCGCTCGGCACCTGCCGCTACAAGATTGATTTCAAGAAGAAGCCCGAGAAGGCGGCCAAGGACATGGACCGGCTTTTCGAAGTCTTCCAGGCGCACAACATCCGCTTCTTCTTCTACGCGGGCGGCAACGACTCGCAGGACACGACCAACAAGATTCATCAAGAGGCCGTGAAACGCGGCTGGGACATGCGCTGCATCGGCATTCCCAAGACGATTGATAACGACCTGCCCCACACCGACCACTGCAACGGCTACGGCTCGGTCATCAAATACAACGCGACAACCGTGATGGAGGTCGCCACCGATGTCGGCTCCATGGCCACGGACGACGGCTCCTGCTGCATCGTCGAAGTGATGGGCCGCGCTGCCGGGTGGATCGCCGCCGGCACCGTGCTGGCCAAGCGCCAACCCGCCGACGCACCGCACATCATCCTCCTGCCGGAAGTGCCCTTCGACGAGGCAAAGTTCCTCGCGAAGGTGAAGGAAACCGTGGGCGCGCTGAAGTATTGCATCGTCGTCGTAGGCGAAGGTTTGAAGAACGCCGCCGGTGAGGAGATCGGCGTGGACAAGACGCGCGTGGACGCCTTCGGCCATGCCGTGCTCGGCGGCGCAGCGGACCGCCTGATGGAGATCGTGCAGGGCAAACTCAACCTCAAGACCCGCACCGTGAAGCTCGGCTACGCGCAACGCGCCGCCGCCCACTACGCCAGCAAGACCGATGTGAACGAAGCCGTAGCCTGCGGCGAGACCGCCGTGCGCGCCGCCGTCGGCGGCAAAAGCGGGTTCATGGTCAAAATTGTCCGCACCAGCAGCCGTCCCTACACATGGACCACCGATCTCCAACCGCTGGATGACATCGCCAACGTGGAGCATTTCCTGCCGAGCGACTGGATTGCAGCGGACGGTTTCCTGCCGAACGAAAAGTTCATCGAGTATGCCGCGCCGCTGATCGAGGGCGATTCCCACCCGCCCAGCGAGGGCGGCCTGCCCAAGTTCGTGGTGCTGGACAGGGTGCCGGTCGAGAAGAAGCTGGCGCCGCGCGCGTGAGTTGTGCCGGCGACTTGCAGTCGCCGAGTGGCGGGTCGCCTCGTTGGGAGACGCCCGGACTGCTTTTTCCCAAGGTCGGCGGTGGCAAACCGCCGGCACGGGTGCCTCACTTCATCACCTTGCGGAAGTTCTCCAACTGCGGGTCGCCGGTTTTCTCCATATGGGCCAGCAGCAGTTGCTTCAGCCGGGCGATTTCTGCCGCGTGCTTTGAATCGGCCACCAAGTTCACCCGTTCATCCGGATCGGCCCGGAGGTCGAAGAACTGTTCCCGTTCGCCGACGAGCAGCTGGTTCACGCGGGCTTTGATTTTCGCGTCCGACTCGGCGGCTTTGGCCAGCGCGGCGAAGGTGAGGCCGTTCATCGCTTCCACGCGGAAGTGCGGCGTGCCGTTGGGCCAGGCGTGGAACTGGTAGCTGAAATCCTTCGTCCGCACGCAGCGCTGCGGGAAGGCCTTGCCGCTGCTCACCGTGTTGACGTGCGTGATGACGAAGTCGCGGCCGGGCTGCGTTTCCCCGCGCAAGAGCGGCAGCCATGAGCGTCCGTCCACCCCGGCGAGCGCGGGCTGTTTCAGCACTTCAAGCAGCGTCGGCACGATGTCCACGCTGCTCGTGAGCTCCTCGCGGCGCTGCGGCGCGCCCATGCCCGGCCAGCGCAGCAGCACGGGCGACCAGGTGCCGTTGCGATACACGGTGGCCTTCGAGAACGGGAACGACATGCCGTGGTCCGACAGGAAAACGATGACCGTGTCCGCTTCCCGCCCGGCGGCGCGCAACGCTTTCATCAGCTCGCCGAAGCTTTGGTCGAAGCGCCGCACACTCGTGCAATACTGCGCCACTTCGCGGCGCACCTCGGGAACGTCTTCGAGGAAGCTGGGCACGGTGACTTCCTCGGGCTGGAAGGCTTTCACCTCGCCGTCGGCGTCGCGCTTGGCGGCTTTCTTCGGATTCGCTTTCTGCGCGGTGCCTTGCTCGCTGTTGGCAAAGGGCCGGTGCGGGTCGGTGATGTTGGCGTTGAGGAAGAAGGGCTTGCCGGCGGCAGCGGCGGCCTTGATGCATTCCGCGACTTGTTCGCCGAAGAGCTTCGGATTTTTCCCGGAGCCGCCGAGCTTCAAGTCCCAGTTGAACTCCGCGTCCGGCTTCATGTGAACGTGCTTTTCAATCACCGCCGTGAACCAGCCCGCCGCCTTCAGCACGCTCGTGAGCGTGGGCGTGCCGGGGGTGATGGGCTGGAAGCCGAGCGCGCCGTTGCGGTGCGGCACGCGGCCGGTCATGAATGCCGAGCGGCCCGGCTGGCAGATGGGCACGGTGACGTGGTTCTGCCGGAACTGGTGCGCGGTGGCGGCAAAGGCGTCGAGGTTCGGCGTGGTGGGAAGTTTGCCGCCCATCCAGCCGGAGGAATCGGCGTTCATGTCGTCGGCGGTGACGAAGAGGAGATTCCACTGCGGCGCGGCGAAGGCGCCATGTCCGAGGAGCAAGACGGCGGCAACGATGGCTTGGGTCAACAGCGAGCGTCGGGAACGGGAGTTCATGCGAAGGAGACAGAGGGCAGGCGCTGCCCCGAGGTTACTTCGCCGCCGGCAGCGGCCGGATCTTGAGGTTCTTGAACTCGACGCGGTCGGAGTGGTCCTGCAGGCAGATGGGTCCGCGCTTGAAGGTGCCGAACTTGGGCTTGTCCTTGAACTTGCTCTTCGCGACGCGCTCCTTCCAGTCATCGCTCCACAACTCGTAAGTCACGATCTTCTCGCCGTTGAGCCAGTGCTCGACATGCGCGCCGTTGACGAGAATGCGGAAGTGGTTCCATTCGCCGACAGGCTTGGTCACATCCTTGGCCGGCGCATAAAGGTCGTAGCAAGCGCCCGCGTGCTGGCGGCGGTCGCGGTTGGGCCAGGTGGTGTTGTCGAGAATCTGGACTTCGGGCGCGAAGTGCCAGGCGGTGACGGCTTCCTCGGAGACATGGTAGAGCACGCCGGCATTGCCGTTGCGGACGATCTTCCATTCGAGGCTCAACTCGAAGCTCTCGAACTCCTCCGTGGTCACAATGTCGTCCCCGCCGCCCGCTCCCTTGCCGCCCGCTCCGCCCTTGACCTTCACCAGCGCGCCGTCAATGACCGACCAGCCCGGCGGCATTTCCTTCAGGCGGTAGCCGCGCCAGCCAGCGGTGGACTTACCATCGAAGAGGAGCTTCCAGCCGGCGGATTTTTCCGCCTCGGTCAGCGTGTTGTCCGCAGCGTGAGCCGGGCCATGGAGCAAGCTGGCGAATAGGAACGTGAAGATGGCAGATGAGAGGCGACGCATATAGGTGGTCCATTCAACTACGAGCTACGCCGGCTGTCATCCTCCTTGATAAAGGGCTTTCCAGGCCTGTCTGACCCCGTTTCTGGCTGTTTGCGTCCTCCGGATGGCAAAAACCCGCTTTTAGCAGTGAGTGATGGGTTGTGAATAACTTACCCCCATATATGGTGGCTTTCCCCTTTACACCCCACCGGATATTGGGCAGATACTCCCACCCATGTATCTGAAGAACCTCACCGTTCTCGGCTTCAAGTCCTTCGCGGATAAGACCTCCCTCAACTTCCAGCCGGGCATCACCGCTATCGTCGGCCCCAATGGGTGCGGCAAGTCCAACGTCGCCGACGCTATCCGTTGGGTCTTGGGCGAGCAATCGGCCCGCGCACTCCGCGGCGGCGAGATGGCGGATGTGATTTTCAACGGCACGGACGGCCGGAAGGCCCTTGGGATGGCCGAGGTGAGCCTGACCATCGGCGATGTGGACGCCGAGCACCTCAAGGCCGCCGGCATTGAGATGACCTTCAACGAGGTCACCATCACCCGCCGCATCTTCCGGGACGGCGGTTCGGAATACTTCATCAACAAGGTGCCCTGCCGGCTGCGCGACATTCAGCAGTTCTTCATGGGCACGGGCATGGGCAAGACGAGCTATTCCATCATGGCTCAGGGCCACATCACGCAGATCATCCAAAGCAAACCCGAGGACCGGCGCATGGTCTTCGAGGAAGCGGCCGGCATAACCAAGTTCAAGGCCCAGAAGAAGGAATCCCTCCGCAAGCTCGAACACACCGACCAAAACCTCCTCCGGGTGGAAGACCTCATTCGCGAGGTGAAGCGGCAAATCGGCTCCCTTCAACGCCAGGCCGGGAAGGCCCGCCGTTACAAGCAGGTCGCGATGGAGCTGCAACACCTCGACACCCAGCTCGCGCGGCACCAGTTCGACACCTTGCAGGCCGAGATTTCCGCGCGCACACAGGAGGGCGAACGCCTCCGCGCCGAGATGGAGGACCTCTCGCAGACGGTTCTGCGCACCGAGGATGAACTGCTCCAGCTGCGTCAGCGCCTGTCCGACATCGACGCGCAAATCAGTGGCGCACAGCAGCAGGGCCTCGAACTCAAGGCCCAAACCGAGCGCAACGAAAGCCGCATCCAGTTCAACGAAGAGCGCCTCCGCGAACTCGAAACTCAGAACACGAAAGCCTTCCGTGACATCACCGAATCCGAGGAGCGCATCGGTTTCAGCCGCACGGAGCTGGTCAATGTCACGCAACGGCTCACCGATTCGCAACTGAAGCTGGAAGCCCTCCGCGCCGAACTCGGCGTCAAGCAGCAGGCCGTGCAGACGGTCGAACGCGAACTGATTGCCCGGCAGGACGAACTCCGCCGCGCGCAAACGGAAGCCTTCAACTCCTCGCAGCAGCTCAGCCGCGTCCGCAACGAAATCAACGCGCTCGACTTGCAGAAGCAGGGCAACGTCGTGCGGCTGGAAAAGCTCTCGTCCGAGAAAATCCAGCTGGAGGAGGAACGCGGTCGGCTCGACGCGCGGCTCACCGAGTTCGCGGCCAATGTCGAGAGCGAGAAACTCAGCGTCGTCGCCCAGCGCGGCACGGTCGAGGAACGGCAGAAGCGACTCCGCGAAATCCAGATTGAAATCAATCAGGTCAGCCAGGAACTCGACGGCGTGCTGCGCACGCAGGCCGGTGCAAAGTCGCGGCTGAACGTGCTCGAACAGTTGCAGGGCAGCCACGAGGGCTTCAGCGCCGGCGCGCAGGCTGCGCTCAAGCAATCCAAGCTCGCGCTTGGCACGCTCGCCGACCGCATTCGCGTGCCGGACCAGTATGTGGTGGCGATTGAAAACGCCCTCGGCCACCACCTCCAGCTCGTCCTCACCGAGCAGCCGGAGGCCGCGCAGGAAATCTTTTCCGACTTGGTCGCCAACAAGAAGGGCCGCGCCAACATCGGCTGCTTGGGCCTGAAGAACCCGACCTTCGCGGCGGCTGAAGGCGCGGCGGATGCTCCGGGAGAATGCGCTCTCAAGGTCATTGAGGCGGATGAATCCGTGGCCTTCCTCATCAACGGCCTGCTCGGCAACACCCGCATCGTGGCCGATCTCGCCGCCGCCACCGCCGCCTGGCAGCAGACCAACGGTGCGTTCAACTTCGCCACGCTCAATGGCGATCTCCTCAGCCGGCAGGGCATTTACACCGGCGGTTCGCTCAACGGCGCGGCCAACGGCAAGGCTCCGTCCTCGATCCTCGGCCGCAAAAATCAAATTGCCGGCCTGAAGTCCGAGGTTGAGCAGGCGCAGGCGCAGGCGGACGAAATCAGCCGCAAGAAAGGCGCGCTCCAGAGCGAGCAGACGGCGTTGCAGGCCAGCTTGCACCAGGCGCAGTCCGACCTCCGCGCGCAGGAAGTGGCCATTGCCTCGCGCGAGGGTGAGTTCAAGGCCCTCAAGTCCTCGCTTCAGAACCTCAACAACCGCATCGACACGGTCGTTTTCGAGATCCAGTCGCTCGCCGGGCAGGAACAGGAAGGCAACGCCAAGCGCGACGTGCTCGCGACCAAGATCTTCGACCTCGAATCCAGCGAGAAGACTGTCACCGCGCGCGTCGGCGAACTGGGCGGCACAATCGATTCCCTCCGGCAGCAGCGCGACGCCGCCCTCACGGCACTGAACGACACCAAGGTCGCCACCGCGACGGAAGAGCAGCTCGTCCGCAGTTTCGCTGGCCAGAAGGCTCCGCTCGAAAGCCGGATCCGTGAACTGGAACAGTTGATCACCACCCGCCGGAACGAAATCGGTGCCTTCGCCCAGCGCAAAACGCAGGCGGAGGGTGAGATTGCGGACGCGCGTCATCAGATTGAGCGCCTTCACCACGAACGCGAGCAGGTCAGCCTGCGCGTGACCGAGCTGGGCGTGCAGAAGACCGCGCAGGAGGGCGACATTCAGCTCCGCGAGGAGGGCCTGCGCGGACAGCGGAAACAGCTCGGCGACCTGCAGAGCCGGCGTGGCACGATTGACATCGAGCTGACGCAGAAAACGATGCAGGTGCAAAACCTCCGGCAGCGCATTCAGGAGAAGTATTCGCTCAACCTCGACGACATCCGCAGTGAGTGCATCACCATCACCTTCGCCGATGAAGGCGCGCCAAAGGTCGAGACGATCTCTCCCGAGGAGATGGCCAACCGCGGCATGGCCACGGATTGGGACAAAGTCGCCGAACAGGTCGCCACGTTGCAGAGCAAGCTCGACGACATGGGCCCGGTGAACCACGCGTCCATCGAGGAATACGAAGAGGCCGAGTCCCGCCACGCTTTCCTGACCAAACAGCACGAGGACCTCGTGCAGGCCAAGGCGCAGCTCCTCGAAGTCATCAACAAGATCAACACGCAGACGCAGACGATGTTCGCCGAGACCTTCGCGAAAATCCGCGAGAACTTCCGCACCATGTTCGTGGAGATCTTCGGCGGCGGTAAGGCCGACCTCGTGCTCGTGGATGAAAACGACCTCCTCGAATCGGGTGTCGAAATCGTCGCCAAGCCGCCGGGCAAACAGCTCCAGAGCATCAGCCTCCTCTCGGGCGGCGAGCAGACCATGACCGCCGTTGCCCTGCTCTTCTCGATCTATCAGGTGAAGCCCTCGCCGTTCTGCGTGCTCGACGAGTTGGACGCGCCGCTCGACGAGTCGAACATCAACCGCTTCATCCGCGTGCTGCAGCGCTTCCTCGAACACTCACAGTTCGTGATCATCACTCACAACAAGCGCACCATCGGCATCGCCGACGTGCTCTACGGCGTGACGATGCAGGAGCACGGCGTGAGCAAGATCGTGAGCGTCAAGTTCCATAAACAGGACGAGCCCGCTGCCGACCGAGCCGCCGCGAAACCGCTCGTCCCGCCCGCCGCCGTCCCCGACGTGGCCGAGCAGGAAAACGCGCCGCACAAGCGCGAAGAGACACTCGAAATTGTAATGGCGAAGTAGCTTACGCCGGCGACGCGCAGTCGCCGTCGGGTGCTTCTGCCGCACGCGCCTCAAGCTGCGTGATTGATCCGGTGCGGGGTTTCGTCCGACTCTGCGCCCATGCAATCCGCCATTCTATCTCCACTGTCCCGCCGTCACTTTGCCACGGCCACCCTCGCTGCCACCGCGCTTGGCTTCCCGGCCATCACGCGCGCCCGCAACCCGAACGACAAACTCGCCGTCGCCATCGTCGGCTCCGGCGGCCGCGGCGGCGCGAACCTGGGCGGTGTGGCCCAGACCGAATACATCGCCGCACTGTGCGACGTGAACCAGCGCAACCTCGATGCCGCGAAAGCCAAGCACCCGCAGGCCGCGACCTTCACCGACTTCCGCAAGCTCTTCGACCACGCGAAAGATTACGACGCCGTGGTCGTGAGCACCTGCGAGCACACGCACGCCTTCGCCACGATGATGGCCCTGCAGGCGGGCAAGCACGTCTATTGCGAGAAGCCGCTCACCTACAACATCTACGAGGCCCGCAAAGTCCGCGAAGCCGCCGCCGCGCGCCCGAAGCTCGCCACGCAGATGGGCATTCAAATCCACGCGACCGAAAACTACCGGCGCGTGGTCGAGCTGATTCAAAGCGGCGCCATCGGCGGCGTGCGCGAGGTGCACGTGTGGGTTTCGCGTGCGTGGGGTTTGCAGAGCGCGGAAGCGGCCGCCCGCAACAAAGACATCGTCAACGTCACCGACCGACCGAAGGAGGCGTCGCCCATTCCCGCCGGGCTGGACTGGGATTTGTGGCTCGGCCCCGCGCCGGAGCGACCGTTTAACGAGGTCTATTTCCCCGGGCCCAAGTGGTATCGCTGGTGGGACTTCGGCAACGGCACCATGAGCGACCTGGGCTCGCATTGGAACGACCTGCCATTCTGGGCGCTCAAGCTGAAAGCTCCGCTGACCATCGAGGCATTCGGCCCGCCCGCGCATCGCGAGATCGCGCCCGCCTCGATGCACTGCACCTACGAATACGCCGCGCGCGAAGGGATGCCGCCGGTGAAACTCACTTGGTATCAGGGCGAGGACAAACCGAAGCTCTGGACGGAGAACAAGATTCCGCAGTGGGGCAACGGCCATCTCTTCGTTGGCGACACGGGGATGTTGCTCTCCGACTACGGCAAACACGTGCTGCTGCCGGAGCAGAACTTTGCCGACTTCAAGCGCCCCGAACCGACCATCCCGCGCGTGAAGAGCCATTACGACGACTGGCTGAGTGCCATCCGCAACGGCACGCAGCCCAGCGCGAACTTCGAGTATTCCGGCTGGCTGACGGAGGCGAATCACCTCGGCAACGTGGCCTTTCGCGTGGGCAAGAAACTGGAGTGGGACGCCGCCGCGATGCGCGCGAAGAACGCGCCCGAGGCGCAGCCCTTCATCCAGCGTGCGTATCGCAAGGGTTGGACGCTCGGCTGATCCGGCTGCGGGTTTGCAGCCAACATTACCGCGGGGACATCCGCCCCCTGCCTCATGCGGCATGACCTCCCGGGCCGGACTTTGCCCTTGAGCCGGCTCCCCCCTGCCGCGATAACTCCCTCGCCCGATGAACATCTACGAAGAATTGCAGTGGCGCGGTCTCATCTCCGATTGCACGGACGCGGCGGAACTTCAACGCCAGCTTGCCGTCCGGCCAGTCACGCTCTACTGCGGCTTCGACCCCACGGCGGACTCGCTGCATGTCGGTTCCCTCGTGCCGCTGATCGCCTTGCGACGTTTTCAGAATGCCGGCCATTGCCCCATTGCGGTCGCCGGCGGTGCGACCGGCAGCATCGGCGACCCCAGCGGCAAGACTGCCGAGCGCCAGCTCCTGACGAAGGACCAGATCGCCGCCAATATCGCGGCCGTCCGCCCGCAGCTTGCCCGTCTGCTGGACTTCAACCTGCAGCCCAATCGCGCCTCGCTCGTGGACAATGCCGACTGGACCGCCGGGATTTCGTTCCTCGATTTCCTCCGCGACATCGGCAAGCACTTCACGGTCAACCAGATGGTGGCCAAGGAATCGGTTCGCGCCCGCATGGAAGACCGGGAGGTTGGGATCAGCTACACGGAGTTCAGCTACATGCTGCTGCAGGCTTTTGACTTTTACGTGCTGGCCCG
>JACCDO012065057.1_pt1 | contig 19510 bp, 18 predicted proteins | sample 7446101 | NCBI WGS metagenome assembly JACCDO01 (sample SAMN15323440, study PRJNA562643) | freshwater metagenome | isolation source: river surface water | place: USA:Blue River Watershed | collected 2017-08-16 | reverse complement strand
GAGGTGTCTTCTGTCTTCTGGGATTTAGTCTTGTGTTTTGCACGCTGGACTTTTTGTCTAGCTTTTTGCTCCGCTTTAAGCTTTTTCCCTTCTGGACTTTCGCGGAAGGCTTTAGCCCTGGCTTTGCTTTTTGCATAGGCTTCCCGTCTCTTCTCACGCTGAAGCTCTTTGAGGGTAAGGCGTTTGGTTTCAGGGGGATGCTCGTCCATGGACTCATCCTAGCGGTGGCGTTTAGCTGTTAAAGTTAGAACGGCTACTGAATGTCTACAATAGGTTAGAACTACTGCAAATCAAAAATAATAAAATATTAAAGTTTTCACCCGATTCTGCCGGACAACTCAGTATTTGTAACCTATCATCACCTCTCAAGGAGTTAGGCTTCCCAAGAAAAATCGGTTCTATCCATCAATTCTGGTGACAAGGCATATTTCATCATTAATTTACTGAATTTTTGCAGAGAATGACTTAAATGTTTTTATAAAATAATGAAATATATATATTAAAATAATATTTATATCTTCATTTTATAATTTTAAGTCAATAAATCTGCTAATGCATGAACTTGTCCTCCCGTGGTAGGGTGAGCCCCTGTATTTTTGATTTTCTGATGTAGGTAGGCGATTTATGACAAGTGATACTTCCAAAAAGACATTGAGACCTGAAATCAAATGGGATGACGACGGTGATTTCGACTTTGAGCAAGATGCAAAAAAAGGCGCCGTTGAAGACAGCGCTTTTGCAAAACTTGTTGATGAGGCGGATGCACATGAAACTCGCGTTCGTATTGGTGAAAAGGTTAAAGGTGTTGTGTCGATAGTTCCGGCATCAGGCGAGATCCTGATTGATTTAGGTGCATCGAAGTTGACTGGGATGATTGATCGCCGTGAATTTCAAAATGAGGCGGGGGAGCTCACGTTAAAGGTTGGGGATCAGATTGAAGCGTTTGTTGTCGGTAAAAAAGGTGGTGAGGTTCATCTAAGTCATAAGATGAGTCAATCCGTCCGTACACTAGACGATCTCCTGAGTGCAAAAGATCAAAAAGTACCGGTTAGAGGTAAAGTTTTAAGCGTGAATAAAGGTGGTTTCGAGGTTGCGGTCTTAGGTAAAACCGCATTTTGTCCGCTTTCACAGATTGATCTTAAGTTCACTGAGAATGGTGCAGACCATATTGGCAAAGAATATGAATTTTTGGTTGAGAAGGTTGAAGAGAAGGGTAGGAATATTGTCCTATCTCGGGTCGCATTACTGCGTGCTAAAGCCGAAGAACGGTTAAAGGAATTAAGCACTGCTGTTGGTACAGATACTATTTTTGATGGAACCGTGACGCAGCTCCGTGATTTTGGTGCCTTTATCGATATCGGTGGTGTTGAGGGCATGGCTCATATTTCTGAGCTTGGTTTTGGTCGCGTAGCAAAGGCTAGTGATGTACTAAACATAGGAGATCAAGTTAAAGTTAAAATCCTTAAACTTGATCGTGATGAAAAAGGACGGCCCAAATTAGGATTAAGTCTTAAGGGAGCACTTACGGACCCATGGGACGATATCTATAAGCATATAGAGGGCGGTAGATCCTATGTTGGAAAAGTCGTTAAGTTAATGCCATTTGGAGCGTTTGTCGAAATAAAGCCCGGAGTGGAAGGGTTACTTCATATTTCGGAGTTGAGTTGGACTAAAAGGGTTCATCATCCGAGCGAAGTTGTTAAGGAAGGTGAGTCGATTACGGTTGCTGTAAAGGATATTGATACGGCACACCGCCGTATAGCGCTAAGTTTAAAAAAGGTTGAAGAAGATCCTTGGTTTGGAGCTGAGACAACATATCAGGTGAAGTCTGAGCATGTGGGTAAAGTTGATAAGCTTAAGCCGTTTGGGATTTTTATTGAACTTGCCCCTGGAGTCACTGGTTTACTGCCGATGTCAGCCGTAAAAAGAGCGTTCGGTGACGCTTACAGGTCAGCGACGAGTCCGGGGAAAGACTTAAAGGTGAGGGTGGTTAGTCTAGACCTAGAAGGACGTAAATTGCAGCTTACCCTTGCTGAGCTTGAAGATGATGAGGCTGGGGATAAGGATTACCAGGCATATTTGGCGGATGAACAGGCTGCTCGCAGGAAAGACGAGTCTGTGCCTCGTCGTGGGAGTCTTGGTGACCTTCTCCAGGCAAAGCTAGGGCAGAAGGCCTGAGATTTCACTGAAGTAGTTGAAGTGTAGGCATGGTTGACGCTAGAATAACGTCAACCATGCCTATTTACTTTTATGATGACTGCTGCGGAGGTTTCACATGCAAAAGATATTGCCCCTTTCACTGTTACTTACTTTCACCCTTTCTTCAGCGGTTAGTGCTGCGGAGTCTCCCGCTAAGCCTGCGGAAGCAAAAAAAGTAGAAGCTCCCGCGCAAAAGACCGAAGCACCTAAGGTTGTTGAACCAGCACAAGCCAAACCAGCTGAAGAAGCCCCTAAAGCACTTGGTACGGTCGTGGAGCTAAAAACATCGGAAGGTACAATAAAGATTGAGCTTGCTGATAAAGCAGCCCCAGTTTCTACGCAAAACTTTTTAAATTATGTGAACTCAAAATTCTATGATGGCACGGTTTTCCACCGTGTTATCGATGGCTTTATGATCCAGGGTGGAGGGTTTACCCTTGAAGCTGAAAAACTATTAGAAAAACAAACCAATCCCCCCATTGCTAACGAAGCAAAAAATGGTTTAAAAAATGATCGAGGAACCCTTGCTATGGCTCGAACAAGTAATCCTGACAGTGCAACTGCCCAGTTTTTTATTAACCTGGTCAATAATGATCGACTGAACTATCCCAGCCCCGATGGCCATGGCTACGCGGTATTTGGCAAAGTTATTGAAGGAATGGATGTGGTCGATCGCATTGGTCGTATTAGAACAGGAACCAAACTTGGTATGAGAGATGTGCCGCTTTCAGATGTTAAAATTATTTCAGCAACCGTGCAAAAATCAGGCGCTCATTAGGTTCTAGTAAGAGTCTTTGGCTATAAGGCTACCGAATGGAGAATGGAGTTGGCCTCATTCATGCGGTGAAGATCCTTTTGTAATAGGTGGCAAATTAATCAAGTTTCAAACATTACTGGAGTTACACATGTTAAAAAAAATTAGTTTAATGTTGCCTTTGTGTTTAATGGGGTTTGCAGGAAATGCTAGGGCAAATGATCCAAAGCTCATCAAGATGGCATCAGATGAATGGTTGCCGTATGTTGGGACAAAAGCGGTTCGCGGCTACATGATTGAGGTCGCTGACGCTATTTTTGCCGAAAAAGGAATAAAAGTAGCCATTAGTGAGTTACCGTGGCCAAGGGTGCTACTCGAAGTTAAAAAGGGTAATCTTGATGCTGCTCCTGGTATGCAGTTACATCAAGCTCCGGACTTTATTGCTCACAACGAAGCTTTAGGTGTTGACGAAGCTGCGATTTTTACCTTGGCTAGTAAGCCCTTGAAAGAGTACAAGGATCCAACTTCCCTAGCAGGTAAAAAATTAGGTTTAATCAAAGATTATACTTACGAGGCGAAACTTGACGAGTATATAAAGCTTAATGTTAATAATTCAAAGCTTATTCACCAAGTACACGGCGAAAGTCCCTACGAGACCTTGGTGCCGTTACTTCGAGCAGGTAGAATTGACGCTGTCGTCGCTAATCCAAGCGTTTTTTATTATCAGCTTAAAGTGCTAGGAATTAATCAAGATGAGTTTCATATTAGCCGTATCGAAGGAAGTGCAAACAAAGTATACATAGGCTTTTCACCCGCAAATCCGCGGTCAAAAGAATTCGCAGCTACCTTAAACGAAGGAATTATTCGACTTAGAAAGTCAGGTGAATTAGCTAAAATACTCGCCAAATACGGCCTTAAAGATTGGCAGTGATACTTCCCGCTGCTGACGCTGGTGGTGATTTCCTGGTCATCTTAGTGAAGATCGATCATCGCTAGCCTCGAAGGTTCTAATTCTGAGTCAGCATCATTAACGGCAATTAATACATTGCCTTTTGATGTCTTAACCAGAGTTAGTCCTTCAAATTTGCTGAATTTTGATTTCATGCCAGGTGGGTTATCGCCATGGGCTCTATAAACTTTACAAGTTTTTAGCTCTCGGTCAATTTTCAGAATTGCGCTGTAAACAACCTCCCCATCATGGTGTACACCACTTTGGTCAACATACTCAGCCTCAGCTCCGACCGGAATCAGGACGCCTTCTTCTGTTGCTAATAAATCATCTAAAGTGACAGGGATATTTACCTTTTCCTGGGCTTGATTTATCTTGATTTCAGGTAATTGAATGGCGGTAACCTTTAACGGGTGAACTTCAGTCCATTTGGGCGAAGTGGTCATTAACGTTGAAATCCAAGTGTTAAAGTCATAATCAATCAGGGAATTGTAACCATTGCCGTTAATGTTTCCTCGATGTGCAAACGTAATTATTTTCTGGCCTTTTATCTCTCGAATGGCGACCCCTTCTACGTTCGGTATAGGTTTTTTTTCACCTTGTTCATGTCCCAGGATTTCCTGATTGGAAAGCCAGATTTTATAGAATTCTAGTAGGCTATAAGTGGTAAATTTACCGCTCTCATCGAATACAATTGCATCCGCTCGCAAGCTTTCAGCTTGTGTGCTTGAGTTAATATCCGACCCAGATCCGACTACGAGAAATCGACCATCAGGGAGGGTGGTGATGGCTTCGTAATCCGCTTTTTTCTTTTTTCGAAATGAATCATAGTCGCGTTGGCGATTTTCGAGCTCTGAAATGACCTTTTTATCACTTACAGGAACCATAGTAATGGCATCAGATTTGATCAGGAACTTGGATTCGCGTGACGTAAAAGCCTGAATAGGAATTCTAATTCGTGCGATTTCCCGGCGTGAATCCTGGACTACTAATAACTCAGCATTTTTTTGATCTCCTTTACCCGTACCTACCCCCGATGCCGCACGAACATACTTATTCCAGTCTAATGGTTCTGGATTTTCTTTAAGGACGTCCTTTTTTTCATGCTTAAGTAGTTTAACTCTTGGTTTTTGTCCCATGAGCCAGGACTCTTTGACGTGGTAAATATTCGACTCATTCCCATCACACGCAAGGAGAGGCTTTACTGCAGTTTGTTCCTTGAGTGTTTGGTTGCTTTTGGGGTGGGTGCAGGCTGAAAGTAGGAGTATGGCAACGAAAGGTTTGCGCATGAGTATGATAGTCTCCTAGAAAAATTAGGGAAATGAACTGATTTTCGAGATTTCCCAAGCAAGCTGGGTAGTTGTTAGTAACAAATATACGCACCTAGAAAATTTTGGGAAGGTGCAGATCATAATTCACTCTAGAACTCATTCAATTTGGACATTTTTTTATCATTGGTTTCAAGTGATTGCAAAAAATACAATAAAAATTTTTAAAGTTTACAATTTTAAAATCCGAGCCACAGATCGCTACGATTGGTAGCAATCTTTGTGGAGGAATCTCGTATGCGTTTGATCCTATATGTATTAGTCTTTGCGGCAGCGATAGCGTGTGGCACAAAAAAGAAAAAATCGAGTTCTGAATCTACTGGGCCCGTGCAAGTAGAAGGTAGTGCCGATGCAGAAGGAATTGTGGTTAGCAATCCCACGCCGGGACCTGCGGGAGAACCTGGAGCAGCTGGCCCTCAAGGTACAGCTGGTGATCAAGGCCCTGCTGGTGCGGATGGAGCACAAGGTCCTGCAGGAGTCCCTGGTATTCCTGGTGGCGTGGTGCTCTATGATGGTAACGATGCGCCAGTTGGATACAAGTTCAGTGATGAAGTGCTGGGAGTTGCGCGCGTCTTGTTGCTTGATCGCAAGCATGCCTATGTCAACCTTCAGACAGGCGAATTAGAGGCACCTAACGGCTTTTTCTGTACCTACGAGTCGAGTGACTGCACGGGCACGTGTTACGTGTATGACAGTCGGTGGTGGGATATGGTTGTTGTGGATGGTGCAGGCGCAATTCATTCCGCGCCACGCCGCTCAACGAATCTAGGGCCAAAGACCGTGCACTCTTATACCGCAAGCGACTATACCTGCACAGTAAACACCATTCAGATGCCTGAAAGCTATGAAGCACCTGTGGTTCAGAACCTTTCGGTTTCTTTTCCGTTGCAGCTCCCACTTTATTGGGATTTACCTAAGTAAGTTAACGAAATAATTTTCAGTTTATGATAAACTAAGCCAGATCTCTAGTTGGTTGACATTACCTTCACATGGAGTCTGGCTTATGTTTAGGTTTTTTGGGGTAATATTAGTTTTTCTTTCGACGATTTCTTTTGCTTCGACGGAAATTAAATTTAACGTCAATTTAACATTGCCAGATCACTTAAAACAGGTAGATGGCATATTTTTACCTGTCATTAATGGTGAGGTTGAAAGTGTTGAGCTAGATGCTCGCAAGTTGCAGATTGAGACCCTAGCATCGGGCACCCTGTTTAAAGGGCAGCTCATCATTGCAAAGAATGACTTAGAATTACGTGGAATTCATAGCCCCTATACTGCACAGCTATTAGTCGATTTAAATGGGAATCGTATCATTGATAGCTTTGAACCCATGTTAACTCCCCAGCTTGACCAAGCTGCTTGGCTCCTAGCGAAGGGGTTAGATGGTCGGTCACTCGTTAAAGGTAAGCTTGGTTGCTCCTGTTTAGGTAAAGACAAAAATTGTATGCAAAAAGTCCCTCTCAACTTAAAGATTGTGGGGGAAAAAGGTGAAGAGATTGCGGCAAGCTCGGCTATGGTTGCGAACCTAGGGCCTACCTGTAGTTTTGAAGCCGAAATGAAATTGCCAACGTGTTTACCCGATAATGTATCCCTACTGGTTCAGACGCCCTTATTTACAGAAACTCTCCCCCTCCTTGGGAACTCGGTGCCTTATATTTATGGTGGTCACCGCTGTCCTCCTCCTGGCCCTCCCCCAGGTGGTGGTGGCAATGGCATTCCAGGCCCTCCCGGCCCTCCCGGTCCTCCTGGGCCCCCCGGACCGTATGGCCCAAAGGGTGAGCCAGGTGAAAAAGGCCCCAAAGGTGATGTGGGTCCAGTTGGTCCTGAAGGTAAAGTTGGACCTGCGGGCCCTAAAGGTGATGTGGGTGAAAAAGGCCCGAAGGGTGATGTGGGTCCAGTTGGTCCTGAAGGTAAAGTTGGTCCAGCTGGCCCGAAAGGTGACAGCGGTCCGCAAGGCCCCAAAGGAGATGTTGGTGCGGTTGGCCCTGAGGGTAAGCAAGGCCCTAAGGGTGATTCCGGACTTCCCGGTCCTATTGGTCCTAAAGGTGACGTGGGTCCAGCAGGTCCTGAAGGAAAGCAAGGTTTGAAAGGTGATGCCGGTCCACAAGGTTTGAAAGGTGATGCTGGCCCGACAGGGCCAGAAGGTAAAACAGGTCCCAAAGGTGATGCAGGGCCCGCAGGTCCTAAAGGTGACGTAGGTCCGACAGGTCCAGAAGGTAAGCAAGGACTTAAAGGTGAGACCGGTCCACAGGGTCCAAAAGGTGATGCCGGTCCCGTAGGTCCAAAGGGCGACATCGGTCCTGCCGGTCCTGAAGGTAAAGTCGGCCCAGCAGGCCCAAAGGGTGATACGGGCCCGCAAGGACCCCAGGGTATCCAAGGCAAGCAAGGGTTAAAAGGTGAAAATGGTGCCGATGGACCACAGGGCCCACAAGGTCCCAAAGGTGAAACCGGTCCACAAGGACCGCAGGGAATTCAAGGCAAACAAGGCTTAAAAGGTGAAAACGGTGCCGATGGCCTGCCCGGTCCAAAGGGCGATCAAGGTCCCAAAGGCGAAGTTGGTCCTCAGGGGCCTGTAGGTCCACGCGGTGAGCAAGGTTTACAAGGCGCGCCCGGTCCTAAAGGTGATCCCGGTTCGAAGGATATTAACCTTTCAGTGAGTGACAATGTCTTGGTAGTAAAAACTCCTACTCTAAATACGGAGGTGTACACAACTACGTTTGTTGAAGGCCAGTTAACTGGGATTACTGATGAACTTCAAACGAAAGCACCCATGAACCATCAGCACAAGCTTGATGACTTCAGGGGGGAAATTCCACCATGCCAGGATGGGGTTGATCTACCTCTCTGCAAACGAGGCGTGTTTGTGGTGATTGGTGGAGCGGCCTACCAAAGCGCTCCAACCGTTCAAGGTAAGTCCGTTAGGACGGAAGCAGTCTCAGCTAAGCTAGCCATGCAGGCGGGACGTTGGAATGATATCGGGCCATTTGATGATGCTCGAAAAACTTTAATGTCAATCCAAGGATCCGTTCAAACCGGCACCGGTACCTTTCAAACAATCAATGTCACCGACGATTTAAAGGTACGAGTTGTTGGGGGGCGCATTTTGGAGTGGCATAACAACCCCTCTCTTGCAAGTGCTGCTGTTTACTTAGAGGTAAAATCAGTAGAATAATCTTTTTAACAAACTTAAACGAAAGGCAGTTATTATTAAAATAACTGCCTTTTATTTTTGGTTCTACACCAAGTTTTTATAGCTCATGAGCGCATCGAATGTTACCTTAATCTATCATTTTCTAATGAAGGAGGTTTTGTGAAGAACTTGAAACAAGCCATTAAAAAAGTTGTGTTGGTATCAATAGCTCTAGCCTCTAGTTTAGGCTACGGTGCTAGCCTTGACGCGGTAAAAAAAGCTGGCGTGTTACGAGTGGCGTGTGATGCGACCTACCCTCCGATGGCATTTGAAGATGATAAGGGTAAGGCCATTGGTTTTGATGTGGATTTCGCAACGGAAATTGCAGTTCGGCTCGGAGTGAAGGTTGAAATGATTGTTATGCCTTGGGATGGTATCCTCGCAGGCCTATCATCGAACCGCTATGATATGATTGCGTCAGCAATGAATATTACTCCTGAACGACAAAAAGCCGTAGATTTTGTTGAGTATGTCAGAATGTCTCAGCTTTTTGTGACAAAAGTCGGTGGAAAGGTCACCAGTGAGAAGGATTTAGACGGCAAAGTTGTGGCGGTTCAAGTTGACACAACGTCTGGTGAGTTTGTCGAAAAAGCTATAAAAAATGGCGTGAAAGTAAAAGACTTAAAAGGATTTAAAGGCGCGACCGATGCATTCCAAGCGGTGAAGGTAGGTCAAGCAGAGGTCATTGTTATCGATGAGCCCGTTGGTCGCTTCTATGTGAAGCAGGATGCCAAAACATTCGCGATTACCGGCCTTGCTATGGCTCCTGAACCCGTTGGCCTTGCCTTTAATAAGGCCGACAGTACGCTAAAAGCAGAAGTCCAAAAAATTGTGGATGGTATGCGTAAAGATGGGTATCTAAAAAAGCTGCAAGAAAAATGGTTTGGCGCGGAACTCGGTGGTTTAAAGTAATATGGAAGAGTCTCTCTCATTCTGGGAGTTTTCCCACTCCATAGTCATTCCTAGGCTCTTTGAAGGAATGACTGTTACTCTAGAATTAACGCTTATATCAGGCATTCTTGGCCTATTAGTGGGGCTAGCGATGTCGCTAGCCCGAATCTCCAGAGCAAAGGTCTTCAGTATCCCCGCAGCTGGATTTGTCACGTTATTTCGCGGAACCCCGCTGCTGCTCCAGATTCTTTTTATTTATTTTGCATTACCACCTTTATTAGATATTAGGCTAGACGCTATGCCAGCAGGGATATTGGCTTTATCTTTGAATGCCGGTGCCTATCTAACCGAGATTTTTCGTGCAGCCATTGAATCCATCGACAAGGGGCAAATGGAAGCTGCGCGAGCACTAGGAATGGGGCACTCGCTTGCGATGCGCCGCATTATTCTACCCCAGACATTTCGCCGCCTCATTCCTCCGGTGGTTAATGAGTTAGCTGCGTTAGCTAAAGATACGTCTCTTGTCTCTGTTTTATCACTTTCTGAAACTCTCTATATTACTCAGAGACTAGGTGCAAAATATCTTAGGCCTTGGGAAGTCTATCTTTGGGCAGCACTTGGTTATTTACTGATCGTGGTTTTATTAACGACGTTATCAGGAATGCTTGAGCGCAAGCTCAAAACGAGGGATGTATGAGTATTGCTTTAAAGGTGCAAGGACTTGTTAAGAAATTTGGGTCCTTAGAAGTTTTAAAGGGAATCGACTTAACGGTGCAGGAAGGTGAGGTGCTCGCAATTATAGGGCCAAGTGGCTCTGGCAAGTCCACTTTACTTCGCTGTTTAAACTACCTCGAAGTACCGACATCTGGTCAGGTTTATTTTTTTAATGAGTTAGTTGGGCAGGAAAAACTTCCTGACGGCGCTCTAAAACCTGTTCCAGAAGCGAAGCTTAATAGCCAGCGTGCCCAAATAGGCATGGTTTTTCAGAGATTTAATTTATTTCCTCACTTAACTGTTTTACAAAACGTGATGGAAGCCCCCCTTCGCGTTAAGAAGCTGCAAAAATCAGAAGCTGAGGCGCAGGCTTTAGCGCTTCTCAAGAAAGTCGGTCTAGACGCTAAAACGAATGAATATCCTGCCCGCCTTTCAGGGGGCCAGCAACAGCGCGTAGCCATTGCCCGCGCCCTTGCCATGGAGCCCAAGGTGATGCTGTTTGATGAAGCCACCTCCGCCCTTGACCCTGAACTAGTGGGTGAAGTCTTACAGGTCATGAAAAACTTAGCTCGGGATGGCATGACCATGATTTGTGTAACGCACGAAATTGGCTTTGCTCGGGAAGTGGCGGGCCGCGTCGTGTTTATGGATGGAGGGCAAATAGTCGAGCAAGGTCCTCCTGACAAAATATTAACCTCACCGGAACACCCCCGAACCAAAGATTTTTTAAGGAAAGTTCTCTAAGTGCCAAAGCTATGTCTTGCAAGCAACAATGCTCATAAGGTTGAAGAGTTTAGGCAGATCCTTGCCAGCACCCAGATCCCTTGGGAGATTTTACCGATTAAAGATGTTGCACCGGGGCTAACTTGGGATGAAACGGGGACGACATTTGAAGAAAATGCCGCGATCAAAGCAAAAGCTCTTCGGAAATATACCAAGGAGTGGATCCTTGCGGACGACTCTGGATTATGCGTTCCGAGGCTAGGGGGAGCTCCGGGAGTTTACTCAAGCTCCTATGGGGGAACTGAAGGCGATTCTCAGAAAAATAATCAGCGTTTATTATCTGAAATTACAACATTTCAAGGCCATGACCTTAAAGCTTATTTTACCTGTACACTTTACCTACTTTCCCCTGCCGATGAAGTGTTTATTTTTACTGGTGAGCTCCATGGTCAGTTAACGACGTCTCCTTCAGGTGGCTTAGGATTTGGCTACGATCCTCTGTTTATTCCGGAGGGCTCAAATGTGACTTTAGCAGAGCTCACGCCCGAGCAAAAAAACCAGATCAGCCATAGGGGGCGAGCAGCAAAAAAACTAACTGATTTCTTAAAAGTTAAGATGCGCTCGCTAAAATAGAGCGCTCGGTCAAAGGGTCATCATGGAAATCCTCGAGCTTAATATCCTGAAAATTGTGACTGTGAGTTAAGACGGAATAGGATAGATACGCTGCTAAACCATCTCGATTTGCTGCCCACCTAGGCATATAATGAGGAGGGGTAATGACTCCAGAGCTAATCAGCTCCTCAAGATTAATCACATCGCCTAGGGTGACTCGTCCTACAAATAACAGCTGGGGGTAAGTAATTTTACGTTGTTCTATTGCTTTGCGTAGAAAGGTGTGAACTGAAAATAGCCCTTTTAAATAAACAACATCCTTAGTGAAGGCGACCTTGCCTTTGACATCTCCTCCGCGAAATACCCTCGCCGCAGACTGAAAACTTTCTCTGTCAGTTTGACCTGCGTCTTTAAAAAAGCGAAATAGGTCTATAAAATTTCCACCTTCAGACGCCATTTGAATTGCTTTAATCCGCAGGGCAATACGCCTGAGCCGCATCAGATCCATGGTTGCGGTGATGAGTTCAGCGAAGGTGGCGATGCCTTCTTGCGTGCCCGTGGTTCGAGGAGATCCTAACCCTAAGCTTTTAAGCATGACTTGTTTTCGACCGTTTAGCATCGTCGCCGTATGGACAAGGAGTTCGTGCTCAAAAAGCTGATCAATTTCACTTAGGGTGAAGCTAGCAAGGCTTCTTATCCGCACTCGTTCAGCACCCGCAGCTGCTTTTGCCGAGAGATTGGGGTCAATCACAACTGAAATATTATCATCTTTAAAAAACTCATCAGCTTTAGTTTTTAAGATCTTAGCTACGGCATCAGGAGTATAGACCGTAGGAGAAGGATCCTCAATGCTAGACGCAGCAAAGTCGCTTGTAATCTTGACAAAATCTTCGGCGAGCTGAAGATTAGAAAAGTTTCCTAGCTTATCTGTAGGCTTTCCGTAAAGAAGTTCTGACATGTAAGTAAACTCTAATGTGCCGACAGATTCTAACATTTTCGCAGCGAGAATATAGCTTGCAGCAGTTTCAGCGATATATTTGCCGATCGGATGATTAAGGTCGCATTCGGTGATAATTTTCTTAAGCGCCTCTTTTTGCCCACTTAGGTTTTGCTTACTATAGCTAACTTCCGGTAGTACAGGATTACCGCGCTGAACCCCCTGCATAAATATATCAAAGTGACGAGCTCCCCAGCCAAGTGAACTTAAGACTTTGATGCCCTTAGCTGCATCAACCAAACGTTGGTCAAGGGCGGTATAGCGTTTATTGTCTTTACTCGTGAGTGGCACAGGATCCTCTCGTCGTGATGCGGTTACCCTAAAGAAAGAGGTCGGTACATTCTCTAAAAATATTAATAGACAGAGTCTCGTAGCATAGATAACTTATGGTAATCACAGTTTTTTATGGAGAGTACTATGCCGTTCCTCGCAAAAACAACCAGAACCTTGGGCGTTATCCTTGCACTTCTCTACACCCCACTAGCTTTTGCTAACTCCGAAACTCCCTCCCCAACTCAAACAACCGACTCCCCAAAGCAGATGTTAAAGAGCTTCTTAGAGCTTATGCGACGTGACGATATCCCTGCGATTATTCCCTACCTTTCGTTTAGTCCTCGACTTAGCCAAGAAAGACGGCTTGAAATTGCCACGGAGTTTGTAGAGTTACTTAATTCTCGCGGTATTATCGATTTTGATAAAGCATCGAGTGAACCAGACGGTAAACTTTATGATGGGCTTCCTCCAGGGCAAGATATTGTTGGAGAGATTAAGCTTAATGGCGAGACCATTCCTATTACGGTTGAGCAGGTGGTTATTCCAAAGGAAAATATCAAAGTATGGAAATTTTCACGTAGTTTTCTGGATGAAGTGCCTCGTTTAGCCGAGGCTCGTGAAGAGCATGCCTACCTCGATAAACTCCCTTCCTGGCTTTTAACTCCCCAATTTTTAGACATTCGAGCCTGGCAGTGGTTGGGTCTAGCATTAGCGATTGTGGCAGCTGTGATCCTCGGAAGAGGTTTGGCGTTAATCCTCATGTATTTAGGGCAAGTCATCACGGTCTATTTTAAATTTGCGATGACTGGTGAAACTCTGCGTGAGTTTTTACCATCACTGAGGTGGATCGGTGGCATTATTATTTTTTCTCTGGGCCGGAGTTTGCTTGAGCTAAACTTAGTCGCCCGTCAATATCTTGGCCGCACAGAAAATATCTTACTAGTAGTAGCAGCTGGGTTTTTTGTTAGTCGGGCGTTACATGTTGTTATTGAGTATTATCGCAGGCAATTTGAAAAGGAAAACCGCCCGCAAGCAATGAGTATGTTACCGCCCCTTGAAAAAGGCCTTAGGTTTGTGCTGATCGTGGTGGTGGTGGTGGCCTTTTTAAGTGCAAGTGGTTTTAATGTGACAGCACTCCTCGCTGGTCTCGGGGTGGGTGGTTTGGCAGTGGCCTTAGCGGGGCAAAAAACAATCGAAAACCTCTTTGGTGGCGTGTCTGTAATCTTAGATCAGCCTGTTAGGGTCGGTGATTTTGGCAAATTCGGCGATGTACAAGGTACAGTTGAAGATATAGGGCTTCGTTCCACTCGAGTGAGAACCTTAGATCAAACGTTGGTGACGATTCCAAACGCTGAGTTTTCTACTTTAAAACTAGAAAACTTTGAACGCCGCCCCAAAATGAGGTGGGCCGTACGGTTAGGCCTAAGATACGATTCTACGCCCCAAGCGATGCGTAAAGTGGTCAGTGACCTACGAGAGATGCTACTAGCTCACCCGAAGGTTCATAATGACCCAGCACGGGTCAGGTTTACAAACTTTGGGGCATCAAGTCTTGATATCGATATTTTTGCTTTTATCGATGCCCGTGATCCCAATGATTATTGGCAGATTGTTGAAGAACTAAATTTTAATGTGTTAGACATCGTAGAAAAAGCAGGATTAGGCTTTGCGTTCCCGTCGACGTCAGTCTATATGGAGCCATGCCAAAGTAATTAAAATCTACCGAGTATGGCTTTTTCGATAGATTCCCAAACGAGGGGTTGATTATCAATATCCATGTGGGTCGCACTGACCTCAATATTGTGGCTCGCTTTTTCGATGGCTGACCCTCGGACAATGGGGGTTTGACGCTGATAGAAATTGAGCCAAGGATTTGAGGAGCCTGAAATTGCTTGATACTCATCACCAGAGATATCCGTGGGAGAGCTGCTACAGCCGAAGGGCTTAAACGGACTGCAATTCACCTTACTAATGGGGTCAATGGTAACTAGAGTTAAGCGGGGAAGTGATTCAAGCTCTGAGTGAAGGTGTAATGTCGTTTTAAGGGAAAGCCAGCCACCGTAGGAGTGACCAATTAAAAGAAGTCTGTGGTTTGGCCTTACTCGCCTAAATTCTTCAATAAACGGTAATACTCCATCTTCATCAGCAGATAGGACGTTTTCGGGGTTGGTTGAGTTAGTCATGTAAAGCCGTCCAAGCCCGTCATAACATGTAAGCACATAGTCGATTTCCAGGTTTTCAGTGCGCTCCATCTTGTCTTTGAAGCGGTTAAAATCTGGAAAGATGCTCGCCCTAACAGGAGAGGATGGGTTATTATTATGGCGGTGACAGCTTTTATTTCCTGACATCACAATGGCGAGGAGTTGGTCGCGGGATTCTCCTTGGTCTTTCAAGGTAGAATGGGATTCACGACTAGGTCCGCAGTGAGTGATTGCTGCCATCGCTGCAATCAAAGGCATGCTAGACACTAAACGCGTAAATTTTTGCTGTATAGTTCGCACGGGGCTTACTCCATACAAAAGTTGCTCACCATTTAGCTTGTAGCTTTAATTATACCCGACTTTACCAGGGATTGAGATTAAGATCAGGTAAAAATTAGGCTTGTTTTTTGGTAAAAATCCAAGTTAGTTCATGTTTATTGTTAAATAAGTGCATAAGCTGGCTACCTGGGATTGCCAAAAGCTGGGGGATGATCCCGTAATGTTCATCACCTTGAAATTTGATGGTACAAACAAAATTTTGGCATTTTCCTGAATGAATCCATGGAAGCAAGAACTCATAGAGCTTTTCTGGGTAGCAAATAATATCTGAAAATAGCCAATTTATGTCTCCCACCTTGTCGGGAGTAGCGCTAAAAGCGTCACCTTTTACCACGGTAACATTTTTTAGGTTCGCAACATTCGGTGCTAGGTCAGCACGGTCGTAGGCTGTGACCGTGGCTCCTAGGCGGGCGATAGCCCAAGTCCATCCGCCAGGGCTTGCGCCCAATTCTAGGCAGCGGTCCTTGGGTGATGGCCAATACCCTAAGCGTGTTAAAGCCTCCCAAACTTTCAGGTATGCTCGGCTTGGTGGGCCAACCTTAAACTCTTCAAACGGGATTTCCCCAAGAGGGAAGGGAGATGAGGTGTGTTTCGATGCAATTAACACATGATCACTGAGTAAGCTAAAGCCACCTAGTTTACGAGTGGGAAGGGCTTCGGGAAATATAAGCGCTTTAGTTTTAATCTTGGGGAGCTCTTGTTCGATTAAGGTGGTTCGACGAAAAAGAGTGGGAGAGTAGCTATACCAAAGTGGATAGATTGCCTTGAGCTTTTTTGCTGCATCCTTAATGGACTTTACGTCCATGGTCATTAAGTCTTCCCAAACGACTTCTGCCCATACGCTAGTCTGTTTAGGGCCTGCAGTGATAAAAAGGCGCTCGTGTTGATACACAATATTTGCAAGCTCAGATTTCACCTGAGTTTCTAACCCAGTTGGTGCCAGGTAGGCCGTTGCATGCGGGAGAGATAGGAGCTTGTCAAATCCAACATTCATGTCTATTTAAGTTACTTCGCAAAAAAATGTGACATTAGAATTCCAGTGGCGACACTTACATTTAAACTTTCAACATGGCCTGTACCAGGAATTCTAACGGTTAAATCAGATCTGCCAAGCATAAGGTCACTTACACCTTCGACCTCTCCTCCTAAAATAAAGAGGACTCGCTCTGGTAGCGGGGATTGTCCTAAAGCATGATCCGCGTTAGCATCTGTGGCTAGGATTTTAAAGTTCTTAGCGCGTAGGGTATCAATTGCTTTTTTGGGGTCAGAGAGTGTGACGAGTTGACAATGCTCGGCACCTCCTTCGGCAATACGGTAGCCTGCAGAGCCGATGGATTTTAGGTTGCCTTTTTTACCGAGTAGGTAGGGTACGCCAAAATGGGCAGCCGTTCGCATGATTGCGCCTACATTATGGGGATTTTGTACACCATCTAAGTAAACCAGAAGGCATGATTTCGGTAGTTTTTCTAAGGCAAGATAAAACTCCTCATCTTCGAGCTCGAGGCGGGACTTGGCGATAAAAACAACGCCCTCGTGGTGTACTGAACCACTTACAGCTTCAAGCTCCTTAGGAGTCAAAATATGATATGCTTTTTTTTGCTTGGCACACCATTTAAGGAGTCCACCAAACTCTTTAAGCCGATTTTCAGCGATGTAAACACGGATAATATCGGAAGCCCGCGACTCCCACAGAGCAAGTGCAGCCGAGACGCCATAAATTTTCATTTCCCCTGCTTTAAGCCCCCTAGGAGTGGGCTTAAGGTCCACGGGAGAGGGTGGGGTTGGTTTTGAAGGATGGCGTGGGTATTTCATAAGTCTGTTCCTGCGCGATAAAGAGACGCCGGACTATACAAATTCTTATCAATATATCAAGGAATTTATAAAAAAATCTAATGATTTTAATGGCTAGGTGCACCGGGTCGACCGGAAATACCTTGTATTTTGCGATGATTCATCCATAATGCCCCCTCACGCCCAAAGCACTGGGCCATTTAAAGGAATGTATTATGATTAAAGAAGGCACTGTCGTCAGCATGACTTATTTACTAAAAAATGATGCGGGCGAAGAACTAGACCGTGCTGAAAAAGCTGAGCCATTTACCTACCTACACGGTGCCGGTCAAATTGTTCCTGGACTTGAAAAAGCACTTGCGGGTCTTCTCGTCGGAGCTAAGAAATCTGTTAAAGTTTCTGCAGATGAAGGATACGGTGAATTTGATGAAAATTTAAGAACTGTAGCAAGTAAGAAACAGTTTCCTGACGGCGCCGAATTAACGGTTGGCATGCGATTTGCGGCGGATGCGGGTGATGGGCAGCCCATCGTTTTTACGATTGTTGCTATCGAAGGGGATCAAATTGCATTAGACGGAAACCACCCCCTTGCAGGTGAGACGTTGCACTTTGATGTAGAAATTGTTGCGTTACGTGAAGCAACTAAAGAGGAATTAGAGCATGGCCATGCTCATGGTCCAGACGGTCATCACCATCATTAATTGGACTTAAAAGGGGAGCGCAACTATGAGAAAGGGGATTTTAGTGTTACTCACAACTTTAATTACAAGCCTAACTCACGCAAACAACAGTTTAGCTGCAACCATTGAGTATCAAATTCGGAATATTAAAACGGGATCGCCCATAATCTCTGTTAACGAATCATCTGGAAGTGAGGGTGGTGAGCTCATAAAGACAACATCCTACCAGGCATTGTCCGGTGGAGCGAACCAGAAGGAAGTCATTCGGTTTGATGAGCCGTCCAATACCCTTAAAACTTACCACTACGATGACTTTGCCACAGGCGAGATGTGGGATGTAAAGGTTGGTAAGGGTGAAGCACGGGTTGAGCTTAGGACCAATACTGGAGCGTCAGTATCTGCGAAAGTGATCCCATGGCAAGATGGTGTCATTGTGGGGCGTCAGATTCCTGATTTCTTACTTAAGAATTGGACCTCTTTAACTCAAGGTGGTGAAACTCTTAGTTTTGAGCTCTATGTGCCGTTTCGCCAGGAAATTATCGGATTTCAAGCGAAAGTAACAGCCAGTGATGCTCGTACCAGTGAGTATGTTATTACGGCAGAGCCACGTAATTGGCTACTTCGTAAACTTGCGCCTAGCATTGTGTTTACAATTAGGGGCCCGCAAAATCCAGCAACAGAACCAACCATCTTAAAATTTCGTGGCCCATGCCCCGTAGACTTTGATGGTGTAAAAAATCAGCTTATTGAGATTTTGTTTTAAGTTTGGAGGCCGATCAGGGTTCTATCAGACCTGATCGGCTTGTTTATAGCAATTGGTGCAAGCCCAAGCTGACAATGTCCGTTATTGCGTCGCCTTTAACTCTGTCTTAAGGTCAGCCACGAAGCCGTCAAGAGTCGCACGGGTCACATGTTGCATCACCAAGAGGTGGGCTAGATCGCCACCGAGTCGCGCATCGGAGTCCTTAGCAAGGTCGTACTTGCGGATGATGGCGTCACTAGGCCGTTTAAAAAATACCGTGTTGGAAAGGGGATTCAGGTAGGCTGGGTAACCAATATGATCCAGGCTTTTTTTGAGGTAGATAGCATTAGCAAGGATCGTAGTAGCCTGCTCTGCGAAGCCATCGGCCCCCGTACGCTGGATTTTCCACCAAAATTTTAAGGCTGCCAACCCGGAGCGCGAACAAGTTATGGTCGGGACGGCATCGTTTAAATAGGGCACTTTAAATGGATTGATGCTCTGCACGACGTCTTGGGTTGTAATAAGGATGCCCATAGGTTCATCAAACCCGAAGAATTTATGTCCGCTCACGGCAATCGAGTCATAGTGTAACTTACGTCGATTTAGAACATCCCGATCTTTAGTGAACGGTAGGTAACCTCCAAACAGCGCAGCATCGACATGGCGGTACACCGCAACGGGATTGGTGCGGCGGAGTACCTGGTCAATAGCTTCCTGGTCGTCCATCGCGCCTTTAAAGGTCGTACCCGCTGCAATCACGATTAATGCCGGGCGGCTGGCATCGATCATGCGCTCAAGCTCTGAGGGTATCATGTGTCCCATGGCATCAGCTCGAATGAGCCTAAGCTCAAGGTTATGGACGTCGGCGAGCTTCTTGATTGAATAGTGTGCCTCTTCTGATACATACACAATTGGCTTTTGATTCGTTTTGCCGATCAGATATTTGAAGCCAAAGTAGAGACCTTGTTGATTGCCATCTGTGCCGGAAAAAGTCACGATTCCGCTCTACGTAATGTCCCCAAATCTATCTATTCAGGTAGTTACGCCCCTGGCCTAGCTTGACCTGGGTTTAATTTCCGCAATGCTTTCGCTATCTCTAGCGACACGACCAGCCCCCGGGGTGACTT
>JACCDO010437123.1_pt1 | contig 19516 bp, 18 predicted proteins | sample 7446101 | NCBI WGS metagenome assembly JACCDO01 (sample SAMN15323440, study PRJNA562643) | freshwater metagenome | isolation source: river surface water | place: USA:Blue River Watershed | collected 2017-08-16 | reverse complement strand
GGGCTCGAACCCCCGACCTCTCGCTTAGAAGGCGAGCGCTCTATCCAACTGAGCTATACGGGCGTACCAGGAGTGGGATTCGAACCCACGAACCTTTACAGGAGAGCATCTTAAGTGCACCGGATTTGACCGCTTTCCTATCCTGGCTTGCTAAAATAATGTTTTCACACCATTTTAGCGTGTATAAAAGTCAAACTGTTTGTATATGGGGATTATTAAAAAGATAACCATAATACATTCAGACTTTTACACACTCTTAATATTTTATTAGAAACATTTTCAAAATATTAAAAAATCAACTTTTTTTTTCTTTACACAATAATATTATAATATATTTTTGGTATTTTAAACGAATGCAGTATAATACTACATAATTATTATTATGCTGTATATCTTTAAGTGTTTTTATTTAAATATATAATTTTATAATTATTTTCATATATATAAATATATAAAAATGTCATATGTAATTTATGATGAAAATATTCTTGATTTAGATTTATTTGAAAGGTGTTTACCAGGTCGTAACAGTAAACATACTAATACTTTAAATGAAAGTACTATTCTACAAACTTTTGAGAATACAGGTTATCCACAAAATTTGGCTCTTATATATTCTTCTAATGGAAGCTCAGTTATACCATTTTTTCAAGATCCAAATAATGTTACACCGCATAGACAATTTTTTTCCAATAGACTTATATCATTTTTAAATACTATTGGACAAAACATGGTGTTTTATTTCGATATAATCACTTCAAATTTAAATGATTCTACTTTTGCTACAGAAGTTGCAAATATTGAAACATATGATGTATCAAATTGTACCATTCGCTATTCAAAAGGCATAATGGGTAATAAATATGGTAATTGGATATTAAATAGTGATAGTAGTAATCCTGATATAAAATCTACATATTTTAATACTACAATAGATAATTGGAGTAATATTTTACTAAGAGGAATTAATTTACAACAACTAGCAAATAATAATCCATCTTCATTTACTTATAGTTCATCAATTTGTAAATTAAAAAAAAATATTAATATATCAGACATTAGTCTTAATAGTACACAAAAACTTAATGACAATTATTTTTATGTTGAATTAGGTAATAATGAAATATTTGATGGTTCTGGATATATGATTGATGTTAGTTACGCTAATTTAGGATTATTTGAAACATACAATATAACTAGTTTTACTTCAGCTCCTTTAATAAAAAATTTAACAGTTAATAGTCTTATTGGAATTACTTCTAACCATTCGTTTTATGGAAATTTAACAGGAGGAGGAGGTATTGTACGTAAATTCCAAAAATATATAAAAGTAAATAATTGTCATTCATATGGTAATATATTAAATGTTCCAAATCCTAGTGGTTCAATCGGTCTTGGAGGAGGTGGTATTGGTGGGTCTGGTCTCGGTTGGGCGGGAAAAGCATTCGTTGAAAACTGTACTCATTCTGGTTCTATAGGTATGAATGGAGGGGGTATTTGCGGTTCTGGCCTTAATGGACGTTCTGGTAATTGTATTATCTATAATTGTTCATCATCTGGTTCAATTGGTATGAATGCTGGTGGTATATGTGGGACAGGTGTATGTCCTTATCAAGGAACTTGCATATTACAAAATTGTTATTCTACTGGACCAATTGGTATAAATGCAGGAGGTATATGTGGTGCAGCATGTGGTGCACAAAGTGGTAGCGGTATTATTTATATAAATTATTGTTATAGTACAGGTTCTATAGACTCATCTGGTGGTGGTATATGTGGCGATTTAGCAGGAGCAGGAGAGGGTAGTTGTTATATAGATCATTGTTATTCTACTGGACATATATCTCGAAATGCTGGTGGAATTTATGGTACAAGAGCTGGTTTGGGTTCTGGAAGCAATGCATTTATAGTTGCAGATAATTGTTATTCTATTGGAGATATTAGTAATAACGGTGGTGGAATTTTTGGATCACGTAGTGCCAAAAATGTAAGTGTTCTTGCAAATAATTGTTATTCAGCTGGATTTATTGATACTAACGCAGGCGGAATTTTTGGCTATGATACTGGTGATTCAAATGGTAGAGCCTATGTTTTTAATTCTTATTGTAATAATGGCAAAGTTGCTGGTAGTATAAATTGTCCACTTTATATTAATAGTACTGATCAAAGTTCAAATCCAGATATTTCTTGTAATTTAAATATTATAACTGGAGGAATTTCTGCTCAACAAGCTAATAATTTGAATCTTTTTATGGGAAATAATAAATATTATAATCTTACACAATGGACATCTGAAAGTTGGGCTCCAGGTGGCACAAATGCGACAGGAAATGGAGAATTAGCAAGATTACTTACATATACAGTTAATACAGCGACTAGTGCACTAAAAATTGATCCACAGCTTTTTGTAGGATTAAATGAGACTGAACGTAATAATGTTATACATTTATTTTTTGATAAATTTTTTAATACTCCAATTCGTGATGAATCCGAAATTAAACCAGTTACTTGGTTTTCTGATGCATCGAATTTAGGATTTACTGATACTTCTGGTGATTTAATGTATAAAATATATAATTCAGTAAGTCAACCATTAGATTTATCTACATTAGATTTAAGTAGCGGTGTATATGTAAATCAATTAACTATAGGTACTAGCTATTCATTAACTCTCGGAAATAGTACATATTTAATTACTAGATTAACTAATAATTCATATAGATTTACAGATTCAATTGGTAGAACATCACAAACAATATATAGCGGGGAAAAATTTAATGTTAATGGTTATTTAATAACATTTGGTAGTATAAAAGTACATAAATATTTAAATGGAAATAATAATACTTTAACATTTATTACGATTTCTAAAACTCCTACACTTTATGTTGCGAAAATAAAAAAAACTACAGATGGAGATGCATTCGGATTAGTATGGATCAAAGTTGATAAAGCTGTATATTATAAAATATATAGAGGAACTGTTCTTGTTGATACAGTTTCTTCTAAGAATAAAAGAATATCATATTCAGATAAAACTGATACAACAAAAAAAACAAAATACAGAATAGTAGCTTATTCGAATACAAATAAAATACTTGCAGAAACTACCATATCTACCTAAGCAATAAATAAATCATAAAATACTATACCGACAACATAACCAATAGTAAGATTTTTATATTCTTTATCAAATTGACCAATACCGCTAATTTGATTAAGTAATCCGGCAACTATTAATACATATGTATATTTTACCAAATCGTTAACAGCCATAATTTCATTAAATTTCATTTCAGGATGTAACATTGTAACTGTTATATTTTTACTTACTAATGTATTGTAAGTATATAATCCCACTAATATATTTATTAAACTTAAAATAAATTCTTTCGATATTAAATCACCTTTATCTAATAATAATTTACTAATTAATAACATTATACTAAATTTAATTAAATCATTAAGAGTAATTCTAATGATAGGGTCTAAATTATCGGTTATATAAATTTTAGTAATTATTGATTGATATACTGCAAACCCAAGTAATGTTAGTATTATTGGAATAATTGATTCAGTTAAATTTTCACCACCAAATATTTGGGATAAAATAAGAGCCATACCAAATTGTAGTGTATCTCTTTTAATATTATTTATAGTTCTAATATCTAAAATATCATAAAACATATTTTATATATATTTAACATATAATTATTTTTTTTATAATTATTATTCAAAAAAGTATAATTTATTAAAAAAAATTATTTATCAATCTAATATATAAATTATAATGAATTTAAATAATACAATAATAAATGATCAAATAAAACAACAATATTATCATCCAGAAACTAGTATGATTAATGATTTTTTTAATTATACTTTTACTAAAAGTGAAATAAATAATATATCTAATAATAAAGCTATAATACATCCAGAAATAATACATCCAGAAACGATTAAACCAGAAATAATACATCCAGAAACAATTAAACCAGAAATAATACATCCAGAAACGATTAAACCAGAAATAATACATCCAGAAACGATTAAACCAGAAATAATACATCCAGAAATGATACAACCAGAAATGATTAAACCAGAAATGATTAAACCAGCAATAATTAATCCAGATATAATTAATCCAGCAATAATTAATCCAGATATAATTAATCCAGATATAATTAATCCAGCAATAATTAATCCAGCAATAATTAATCCAGATATAATTAATCCAGATATAATTAAACCAGCAATAATTAAACCTGAAATACCACATTCTAAAATAATTAAACCAATAATAAATCCACAATTACCAACAGTAAATACTTATATTATCCCTCAGCAATATGATCATTCATTATATACTGCTTATTTAGCAGGATTAGATATTAATGCATTATTAAATGAACATACGCAAACAAATATTAAATCATTAAATTTAAATTATAAGGATAAAGAAAAAACAATTTATGATAATTATAAATTAATTATAATAGCATTAGTTATTTTAATAATATTTTATTTATTTATTTAGAAGATTTAGCTTTAGTATCTTTCTTTTTGGCATCTTTAGGTTGTTCTTTACCTTTTGATGATTTCTTTGGTGGAGCTTCTTCTTCATCTTCTGATTCTTCTTCACTTTCAGCTTCTGATGGTTCTTCGTCAGATTCTACTTTTTTAGCTTTTTTAGATTTAGCACTTTTTTTAGTATCTACTTCTTCATCTTCATCATCAGATTCTACTTTTTTAGCTTTATTTGATTTAGCACTTTTTTTAGTTTCAGGTTCTTCAGGTTCTTCTTTCTTTGATGCTTTAGCTGGAACTTTTACTTTTTTGCTTTCTTTAGTAGTTTCTTCAGCTTCTGATTTAGCTCCTTCTTCAGCGTGAGTTTCATCATCACCAAGTAGTGATGCCTTCTTTGCGCCAGTAAGTTCTTTAAGAGTCTTTGATGCAGTATCAACTGATACTTCATAAAGTTTACCATGAACTTGATGATCACTTAGTTTATCAGCAATTTTTTCAAGATAATCTTCATCATCACTAGCCTTAACAAATCTTCCACGTACTTTATTACCATAATAATCTTTAAATTGGGCAAAATATTCATCTGGATCTTCAGTGGTTTGGAAAAAATAGACATAACCTTGTTTCATTACTCCACCATAAACACAGCCATAATAGTTAGTAGTTTTCTTGGATTTGGTATCTTTGGGCATTTTAATATATAATCTTTAATATTAAAATTTGTATTCAAAATATAAAAATTTCATCTTTTTTTTGCTTTATCTAAGCAATCATTTTAAGGGCTTCTGTAATATTGGCTTCTGAAAAGCCTACAATTGTCTTTACTTGTACAGAATCCTTAAAAAAGACAACATGTGGGATTCCACTTACACTATATTTTTTACATGTTTCACTAAATTCTTCAATATCGACATCAAGTTTAACAAATACAATATCTTTATATTCACTCTTATCTTTTACTGATTCAAGAAATTGACCAAGTCTTTTGCATGGGCCACACCAGTCAGCATAAAAATCTAATACAAGGCTTTTAGATTTATTGACAAGATTTTCGAGTTCTTCTACTGTTTTAACGTGAATAAACATTTTTATAAGTTATTATAAAAATTATTTTTTAAGCAGATTTTATCTTAAATTTGCATAAACTAATTTATGTGGTTTTTCATCTACCATATCAGTTTCATATGATTTGTCTCTTAAACTTTCATAAAATGTAGATTTCATAATTTTACCATTATTTGGAAAACAATGAGCAATTCCAGTAACTCCAAATTCTACACATTCGCCATTACAAGCTTCAATGCATTTTTCTAATCCAATTTTACCTCCAGGGAAAGGATCATTTTCATAATTAATTACACTTTTAAATAATTCATCTTCATATGTTTTATTTGGTGGGTTATTTACTTTTATTTTATCAAAATCAGTATTATACTTTTCTGGATCTTGATATTCTCTATTTATTTTAAATTCCAAATTTCTATCAGATAATTTTGTTGATATATTTTTAGGTGTTTCGAATATTGATGGATTTACTGTATCTACAAAATTTTCCTTATATCCATTTATAATAAGAATAAGTAAAAGTATTAAGACTATAAAAATCATAATTTTTTGATTCGTCGTCATTATATTATTAATATAATATTATAAAATATAAATGGAAAATATTTATTTGGAAACTTATAATTTAAAACTTTTAAAACAATATTATAATGATACATATCAATCTTATTTAAATGGTATATCACCTTTAATTTTTATGAATGATTTTTTAGATAAAATTATAGACTTAACAAACAGCAAATCTGGCTATATCATGAGTATTTATAATAAAACAAATATTGATGAAAATTATTTAATTTTAGAAGCTCTTAATAAAAATATTTTAAGTGCAAATGAATTTGTTCTACAAAATAATAATATGATAAATTTGGATCAAGATGCTATTTGTACAAATGTAGCTAAAACTGGCGATTATGTATTAACTAATAATATTCAGGAACATTATTTATATAGCGAACCTCTTGCGAAATATACTAATATAAAAACATATGTATGTTATCCAATAAAATATATTAATAAAATTATAGGAATATTAGGGTTAGCAAATGCTGAATCTTATTCTGATAATATTTTGGAATTTTTAGAAGAAACATCTTGTTTATTAAGTATTCTAATGAATAATTATTTATTAAATAAAATAGTTAATCAAGATAAAAGATATATATCTTTTCAAATAATGGATGAAATTATTAATCGAATAACTGATGGTATTATTATTATTAATAGTGATGGTATTATTACCTATCATAATGATTTAGGTTTAAATTTTATAAAAACTAGCATAAATGATAAATATACTAAATCTTTTATTAATAAAAATTTATTTGATTTAATTTGTCAATTTGATTTTATAAGAAGTGATTCAAGTGAAACTAAAATTTTTAAAAATAAATTGGTAAATTGGGAATTAGAAAATAATTCAAATGAATTAGTACAATATAATATTTTACTGAATTCTGTAATATCGCATAATATTGTTAATCATTTACTTTTAATAAATAATAAAAATCATGATATTTCAGAAAAAAAAAGTCGAAATAATTTAATTGCTTTTTTATCTCATGAATTAAGAAATCCTTTACAATCACTCAGTATGGCTACTCACTTATTACAAAAAAAAATAAATGCTGATGATCAAAAAATTTCTTTATATTTAAATACAATATCAAAATCATCGAATGAAATGAAACGTATTATTAATGATATTCTTGATTTATCAAAAATTGAATCAAATGAAATGGAATTGATAATGGATAATCATATTATTACAGAAATATTAGACAATTTAATATTAACATTTGAAAGTATAGCACGAGAAAAAGAAATTAAATTAGAAATTATAATTGAAAAAAATTGTCCAACTTATATTTTTACTGATTTAACAAGAATAAACCAAATATTATCTAATTTAATATCAAATGCAATTAAATATTCAAATCTAAAGAGTAACGTAATTATTAATGTTATTTATGATAAAAAAAATCATGGAATAAATTTTAATATTATTGATAATGGTTTTGGTATACCAAAAAGCGAATATCATAATTTATTTAAAGAAAATGGTAAAACAAATAATTCATATAAATTTGATGTTAAAAGCAATGGTTTTGGTTTATATCTGAGTCAAAAAATAGCCCATTTATTAGATGGTCATATTAGTTTTACATCAGAACAATCAAAAGGATCTGTATTTACTTTATTTCATCCAATTAAATTAGGTATGAGTATGAATACATTAAGAAATCAAGTAAATACAAATATTATAGAAGCAAAAATATTAATCGTTGATGATGATATATCTAATTTAAATATGTTCAAATTGTTATTAGAAAATTTTAAATTTGAATATAGTATTAATTTAGATATCAATATTGCAAATAATGGTTATTCTGCCATAGAACTATGTCTTATTAATGATTACGACTTAATTTTTATGGATGTTAATATGCCAGATATCGATGGATGCACTACTACTAAAATAATTAAAAATAATTATTTAAAAAAAGAAATGGAAGTTCCAGTTATTGCTACAACTGGAAATATTATGGCAAAAAAAGAAAATCAGAATTCATCAAACACTAAAAATAAATACTTATGTTTTGATGATATAATAATAAAACCTTATGATGATAATTCTATTTTATCTATATTAAATTCTTATTTGTCCTAAAATATAATTATATTATTTTTCATTGATTTAAAAGCTTTACAAATAGAGTTTTTATCAAAATCTAATGATGATTCAATATTAAACATTAATTTATCAATTAATTCTGGTTCAACGGGTTTAAAAATAATACCATCGGCACCTGAACTTTTAAACTTGTTAATTGCAATTTTTGTCGAATCACCTGTATAACCAAAAATTATTGATTTATGATTATCGTTCATTATATTAATATATTCGCTAACATTTGCACCATTTAATATATTTTCTTCATTTAAATTATTTTTTATTACAACTGGAGATATGTCATTATCTAAATGGTAATCTATAAATATTATATCATAGTTTTTGAGAGAGTTTTTTGTTATACCACGTGATCCTTCATTAACAACTTCTACTTGATGTCCTCTAAGTGTTAAATATTCTTGGAGAATTGTTGAAACTCCTTCATCGTCATCAATAATTAAAATTTTAAGGTTTTTTCTTTTATATACATAATGATTGTATTTATGATTGACTTTATCTGTTAAATTTATCTCCATTTCCATTTATAATATATATTAATAAATATATTTATTTTTTTTAATTTATTCATTATAATATTATATTTTCATATTATATAATGAAAGAAATTTATGTTACCCTTTACAAGGCTGAATGGTGTGGTTATTGCAAAAGATTTAAACCAGATTGGGAAAAATTTCAAACAATTATGAAAAAAGAATCAGTTGCAAATAAATTAAAAAAAGACAATATTAAAATTGTTTTCGATACTTATGATGATGCTCAAAATAGAGATGTTATATTAAGAGCAGCTATTAAATATTATCCTACTGTTAAAGTTACTATTATAGATAATAATAAAAAAACTACATATGATTTAGAAGATAAAGATCGTGAACTTGGTGCTTTAACAAAAAAACTTTTTAATGGTAATAATGATATAATTAATATGATAAATAAAGAACTTATACATATAAAAAAACAATTATCTGGCGGTTATTTTGATTATGTTAATAAGCCAGAATTAAAATATTATAAAGAATATCTTAAATGTAGAAATAAATATTTAACACTTAAAAATCAATAAACAAAAACCACATCTACTCGTCTTCCGCGAGAACTGGACCAGCTTCAAGACCAGTATCAAGTGATTCACCTCGAATGAAGTTCATTACAATCTCCGGTGCATTGGTATCAAAACCAACAATGTCCAACATACCAGCATCAGTAGGGTCGGCGATGCTGCTTGCATTGGGAGTTGTCGCAACAACAACCATCTTTGCCGGAATACCAGTAAGTTCACGGTATTCCTTGAGAGCAACTGCTGGATGACGCTTGCCTGCATATGTCTCATTGTCAGTGTAAATCATAAAGACATCCCAAAGCCCAGCAGTGCCACCAGACTTCTTGAAATCAAGAATTGCCTTCTCGATTGGCAGAGAACAATCAGTTGAACCAAAATCACTGAACTGTGTAAGCTTCATTGCTTCGTAAAGGTTCATTGATGGTTGGAGATTAATCTTCCGTAGACCATCATTGTTAGCACTGTTTTCCACTTGTGGCATCACACGTCCATAATATCCACCATTACTACGGTTAGCACTAGTAAAACCATAAAACTCTTGCACAGATTCAGCTTCAATGCGAGCAAATGTCATTGCTAGTACTGTAGCAGCAGTATGAGCTGAAAGTTGTGGTAGACAAGGAATGCTCGATGTCATTGAACCAGAACAGTCAATTCCGTGAAAGATGCGCTTGCCAGTAGCTTGGACAAACTTGAAGGACTTGTAGAAAGCACTTTCGAGTGCATCCATAACCTTTTGGTTTGGTGTCCAAGTAAGCTTGCCCTTTTCTCCGTGACCAGCCTTATATGTCAGCAGAGCAACAAGAACATTGACTGGATGGAGACGTGCCTTCTTAAGGACATTGTCATTTGCCAGATGTTCAGTAACAAGACTTGTTGTTAGAACATCATCAAAGACACCGCGAACAGTCATTGCTGCAAGATTTCGGACAAGTGCAGTCATTGGCATTGTAACACGGGTTTGCTCACGGTTGAGCAAAAGTGCACGCCATACATCAGGGTAGTTGAAAGACCATGTTGGCATTACTTCGCGAGGAAGATTGTGCTCGTAAGTAAGCTTAATCAGCTGAAGACGATGATCTTCATTATCTGTGAGCTTCTTGACTGTTTCAACAGCTTGAATGTACTTGATAATCGGACTTTCCTTCAGCTCTTGATGCTCTGCAAGAAACTTATCAGCATCAGGTACACCACGAATGGCATACTTAAGAACATATTGTCCTTCAAGGGGGAGCTTATCGCCCTTCAGATGAATGCAGCGCATCAGGTCAAGAAATGACCAATCCTCAATAGCTGTCTTGCGATGAGGATACTTTGTCACTTGGTAACAAAGTTGCATCGGAGTAAGGTTTTGGAAAAGCTTACAAAGGGCAGCCTTTGAAAGAGTACCAAATCCCTTTGAGTTGCTAATCTTCTTATGGTATCCCTTCCAAGTGTAAATGTGTGAAAAGGTACGAAGAGTTGAAACAACTTCATAAGCCTTCTTGCGAACATTCACATCTTCACAAGAAGAAGTAAGAGCAAGAGCCATCAGAGTAGGGTCTTGCTTGGGAGCACGACCATCCTCATAAATACTCTTGACAGTGTCAACAATAAGTTGACCCTTACCGTCCTTGATCAGCTGCTTCAGATAATCAATGCATTCCGTTGTCATTTCACGGGCAGTTGAGTAGTAAGTATTCTTGTTTGTTCCAAGAATAAGGCAGCGAAGGATATAATCCTTGTCACTGACTACGAAAGTCACACCTCCGGCCTTGTTAGAGGCCATCAGATGTTCCTTGCCTTCAATAGGCTCCATTTGACCAGTCTTGGTCGCGCTAAGCACATCAGAAAAAACACTGTAATTGCTCATTGTAGTATATAATATGTTTTAATAATTTAAGGACCCTAATATATTTAATTTTTCAATTTTTTTCATAATATAATATATATATGACATACTTAATTGTATTAGTTTTAATTGTTTTTTTTATAACATATAAGTATTTTAATACAGAAAATTTTGGCAGAATAAGCGGTAAATGGTGTAATGATTGTAATAAAAAATCTTTTGGTCAATGTATGGATTGTTTTAATTGTGGTTTTTGTTTAACTGAAGCAAATAAAGGATATTGTACTAGTGGAACTGTATTTGGTCCAAAAGATAAATCTGATAAATGTCTTAGATGGATACATACTGATGACTATATAAATAATTTACACAGAACGAATACTTGTAATTCCTGAACTATTTAAACAGAAATATATCTAATAATTATTTTAATTATATTTAAAATAGACATAATTAAAAAATAAAATTTGTTCGAATTACATAAAAAAATATTTTCCTCATCTTTTTTAATATCTAAAGATAAATCTTACAAATTGGAAGTTCAATTTCTTCATCATCTGGATTTTCAGTATTTTCTCCAAAAACAGCAAATTCGATAATTGTATTATTAACTCCAACAATATCACTAATTTTTTGTATTTTTCTTTCTAGTGCTTTTGCTTCACTCATAAATCCAGAATAAATCATTTTTTGTCCATACATTACAGTTGTAATAGTAATATTATAATTTTTGTCAAAGTATTCAAAGATTTCATTTAATAATACATCTTTAAAATCAAAAGAATCCCATAGTGTAAATTTAAATTTACCATTTGCTAAACTATTAACTTGAACAGGTCCAGGTTCACTAAAAGTAAACATAGGAAGAGCAAGATTTACAAAATAATTTTTATAATCTTCAATTTTAGTTTTATTTTTAAGAACTTTAATAAATTCTAGTGCAACGAGACCAGATACAAGAGAAGTAGTAGTTGCAATTGCAGGAATAATTTTACCAGCAACTTTCTTAGTTTCTAATCGTTCAACTGTTGTAATTTTATAATTTTCAGCTCTTAGATTAGAAAAGTTATGGACAAAATCAATATGATAATTTGAATCATCATCTTTCTCAAATTCATTAACTTTCAGTTTAGTTAAAGTTAATTCAAGTTCCTTAAATTTTTTATAAAGTGTTTGTCTATCTAAACCAGCTAATTTTTCAGCATCTAGTTTCTTTTGTTCTTCTTCATTTTTTGCTACTTTTTTATTAGATTCTTGATATTGTGGTTTTTCAACAAAAGTAATATATTCATAAAATTGATTGATAAAATCATTATCAAGATTAATATTAAATTGATATGCTTTTAGAAAAGATAAAGCTATAACAAAATTAAGATCATCTTGATTATTAATATTAAATTCCCGATATTGTGGAAATTTCTTTGTTCCTGACCAAAATTTAATACCGGAATCATTAATATCATCTTCTGGATATTGTTTAATTAAATCTATAATTTGGTTATTAAATAATTTATACCACATATTATATGCATATTTAACACAATCAATATAACTTTCTGGAATTTGTAATTCTTCTAATTCATTATAGAATTCTTCTAGTTCTTGTAAAGTTAGTGATTCTAAATATTTTTCTCCTTTTTCAACATAAGAATTAACTTTTTCTGGAAAGTTGACAAATAATCCTTGAAAATAATCCCGTGCATATTGAATAGTATGTTCAATAGCATATGGAAAGTTTTTGAGAGTACAAATTGGAATACCTTTTTCAGTTGGATCTGTTTGGCTGCCATATGTTTCAGTTAAATGGGGAATAATTGTTTGAATATTTCCTTTGGTACCAAGTGTACCTGATTCTAGCAATGGTTTTTTATATTTAATGCATAGATTATCAACAAAGACTCTTGCTGACACATTGTCTAATGCATTTGCTACACAAGTAAGACTATCAAAAAATTGTTCGTTATAAATACTTTCTGTTTCTTCTCCTACTTTGTTTTTATGTACTTGAACTTTGACATCAGGATTCATTTTCATAATTTCCCTTCCAGCTGCTTCTGATTTAAATTTACCAATATCACGATTTCTGAATAAAAATTGCCTATTAAGATTAGACTTTTCAATAGTATCCATATCAGTAATTACAATATTACCAACACCCATCATACCAAAATTCTTTAGGTGTTCGCATCCAATAGCACCTGAACCAATAATAAATATTTTAGAATTTTGTAATTTTTCTTGGAATGCGTGTCCAAATATTAATTCTTGTGAATGGTATCTAGTATTAGATTCAGTAGAAATATCTTCTAAATTAATTAGAGAAAATTCATCAAAATATAACCATTGTTCAATTGGAGTAAATTTACCAGATACTGCTTTCATTGCTTCTTGTGCAACGATTGAACCAATAATTGATTGAATAGGACAGCAACTGCCTTTACTTGTTTTAGTAAACTTTTCTTGAATTACTTTTTGTTCATCAGATAAATCAGTAAGAGTATCTTTATTATGATAATTTAGAAAAAGTTGATGGCATAATTTAGCATGATCAAAATTAAAAACATCAAAGCTTGATATTTTATCATAATTATATAGACTTTCTTCAAGTGATTGAAATTGAATTGTTTTTGTCTGTTTAATCTGTTCAAATGTTGTATTAATAACACATTTGCTAGTTAGATAATCTTGAAAGAATGAATTATTTTCAACAATAAATTTTTTAGTATTAACTATTTTTGTAACTTGACAAGTATAATCAGTAATATTTTTAATTTTAATAACATCAGAACTTTCAAGATTATGATCGTTAGCAGTTTCAATTAGGATTTTACTATTTTCTTCAGTAATACTAATAATAGTACCATTTTTAATTTCTTCGCCATCAGTATCAGTTACTAAAAAGTTTTTATTAAAATCACAGAATACTTGTCCAAATAATCCTATCGTACTACACATAATAAATTTTTTATTATTGGTCCGTGTTTGTTTATTTAATTCTATAATTTCATCGAATGAAAAATTATCAAAATTAGAAATTATAATAAGTTCTATGTTTTTAATATCTTCATAAAAGTCTGTACTTATACTAATTTCTACATATGGATTTAGCTCGCGAAGTTTTTCTAAGATAACATCAGTTCTTTTTTTATTAATATCATCATTAGTATAATAATAACTTGTGGCCAGATCATTGATAGAAATATTATTTTTATCATGAATTAGTAATTTTTTTACTCCTCCTAAAATAATGCATTTGGCAATTTCTGTACCTAAACCGTCAAGTCCCGATAAAAGAACTGTTGATTTGGTAATTTTTTCCATTGCATCTTTGCCAAGAACATAAAGTTGGCGTGAATATAAGTTTGCATCAATTGTTGACATTTTTTTTATAATTTTATTAGAATTTATATAAATAATTCAATTTTTTCAAAAAAGTTGATAAATAAATGATATATTAATAATTAAATTATATATAAATGAGTAATTTTAATAAAGTTGGAGAATTTCATGAACTTTTTGAACATCCTAAATGTGATAAATTAAATAAAACTATTTTTGTAGATAATCCTAAACTTGTAGATTTACGATTAAAATTAATTCAAGAAGAAGTTGATGAATTAAAAGAAGCATTTGAAAAACACGATTTTAAAGAAGTAGCTGATGCACTTTCAGATATTCTATATGTAGTGTATGGAGCAGGGCACGTTTTTGGTATTAATCTAGATAAAACATTTGCTGAAGTACACGAATCAAATATGACTAAAGCTTGTAAAACAGAAGATGAAGCTAAAGAGACTGTTGAATTTATTAAACAAACCCAACCACGATACAAAGACCCATCTTATAAATTATCTTCTGATCGTAAATATTATATTATTTACGATAAAGAAACAGGAAAAATCCTAAAGAACAAAAATTATAAAGAAGTCGATTTAAGTTTTATTTATCAATAGTTTTCTTCTAAATCTGCATATTCACTATATTTATCATATTCATCAAAATATTCATCATAATCATCATTATTATGATTTGTTTTTATAATTTTTTTATTTTTCTTACCTGATTTTTTAGGCTCTTCTTTTTTAAGTTCCTCTTTTTTAGGTTCTTCTTTTTTATCTTCAATTTCTACTTTTTTAGTCTGTTTATATTCTTCGTAGATACAAGCAACACTATCAAAAGCTGCATTAATATCTATATTATTATTTGATAGATCTTTTGGCATTTCTTTTTGTTTTACCGGATGAGTATCTTCTAACCAATCGTCCATTTTATTATATTATAAATGATATATCCATTATATTTTTCAGTTTTTTTCATAATATCTTATTAAATCAAATAGTGCTAATATAATTATACTTGATATGATGATATGTGCAAATTTTTCTGTATTTAAAGGATATAACGCTGCACTTCCTCCTAATATTAATAAAAATAATTTAAATAAATTTGAATGTATAAATAAATTTTCTATTCTTTTGGGAATAGGATAAAGAGTATAGCTTAATAAAATACTATTAAATGTTAATATAAAAATTCGCATAAAATCTATGACAAATAAATTATTTAATAAAATATGGGTATCTAATATAATTTTCATATTAGAATAACATTAGATAATTTTTTATATTTTATAAAAGCTTAATTATTTTTTTTATAACATTATAATATAAAAATGAGCCTTATTCGTGAAAAGGATTTGGAATTATATTTTGATAATATAGATGAAATACAAGGGGAAGTAAAAAAACGAACTTGGAATCTTCTTGAACCTAAGGGTGATACTAAAATGGAAATAGTCAATAAAGTAATAGAATATGTTAAAAAAAATAAACGTAAAATTTATGGAAGCTATTCGCACAACAAAGTAATTATAGCAAAAAATAAAAAAGATGGATTTTTAGATGATTTAGAAGTACCTGATATTGATTTCTATTCACCTGATCCTTTAACTGATTTATATAATATATGTAATATGTTTCATGAAATGGGCTATAACGATGTTGTTGGTAGAGAAGCTCAACATGAAGAAACTTATAAAATATTCGTTGATGATGCCGAAGCTTGTGATATTTCATATGTCCCAAGAAATATTTATAATAAAATTCCTTATATTGAATTAGATGGAATCTATTATGCCCATCCAAATTGGTCTCTTATTGATTATTTAAGAATATTAACTGATCCTATGACATCATGGGAAATTAAACTTGATAAAAGATTTAAAAGATTTTACTTATTAATGAAGCATTATCCATTTCAAATATTATCTAAAGAACTTAATGTAAATTTTGATAAAGATAGAGAAAATATGATTAATGTTGTTAATAAAGTTTTTAGATTTATAATAGAAAAAGATACTATAATAATTGGTGGTGTATATGCTTATAATTATTATTTAAATGAATCTAATATTAGTAAAAAGAATAAAATTTTTAAATTGACCGATATAAATTATTATGAATTAGTCTCGACTAATTATGAAAAAGATACAAGAGAATTAATTGATAAAATGAAAGATTTATTAGGCTCAGATATTAAACACGAAGAACATTATCCATTTTTTCAATTTACTGATTTTAGTACAAGAATATATTACAAAGAAAAATTAATTTGTGTTATTTATGGAAATAATCACAAATGTTTGCCTTATAAGAAAGTTAAAACAATGTATTTTGAAAAAGATAAAGCAGAAGAAAATACAGGAGAAGTTAAAATAATGTCATATAATTTACTCTTTTTATTTAATTTAATTAATTATATGTATTATAGAGCATTAGATGATTCTAAATTAAAAGATTTATATATGTTACAATTATCCCATTTAATCCAAATTAGAAATCATTATTTTGATACTAATAAAAAAAATATATTCGATGATACTATATTTAGTGATTTTGTTATTAACTGTTTAGGAGAACCAATTTCAGCTAAAAAAGAAATGAGTGACCGTATTAAAGAAAATAAATCAAGAGGCAAACCACCAATTTTTGCATATAGACCAGATCAAGGTGTTAAAAATGCCGCTCCTGATTTTCAATTTAAAAATAGTTCAGGAAACAAAATAAATAATGAGAAAAATTTTAAAATAGTTTAATATTATAGATATGTCTATCATATTAAATAAAGATATAGAAAACAAATTATTAGTCTATCAGAAAGATCATACTCGAAATTTAATTTATGTAATAAAAAAAAATACAACAGCATTGGATGCAAGTGATACGGGCACAGGAAAAACTTATTGTAGTATTGCTTTATGTAAACAATTAAATTTACGACCATTAATAGTTTGTCCAAAAAGTGTAATTAATTCATGGAAAAGTGTATGTAAATTTTTTAATGTTGATCCATATTCTATAGTAAATTATGAAACTCTTAAATTTGGTAAATTTTATAACGATAAAGGTAAACGAACTAAATGTCCATTTTTAGAAGTACTTGAAAAAAAAGATAAAGATGGTAATATTATAACTGATTTTAAATGGGAATTTTCGAATGAAGATAAAGAAAATATTATTTTCATATTTGATGAAGTCCATAAATGTTCTGATCTAAATACTTTGAATGGGAAATTATTATATTCTGCAAAAAATTTGGAAACAAAAATGTTAGTATTAAGTGCTACTATATGTGATCATCCTGAAAATTTTCGTTTATTTTTCTATATTTTGAATTTTATAGAACCAATACAAGTTAAAAAAAATAATATTAATTATATCAAGTATCAATATATTATGCAAAATTGGATTATGCGTGATGCTAAACCAATGTGGCGTATTCATCATATGTTATTTCCAGATAGAGGATCTAGAATAAGGATTGATGCATTAGGCAGTTTATTCCCAGAAACTCAAGTAACAGCAACTCCATACAATATGGATTCTAAAAGAGCACTTGAAATAGAAAAAGAATATTCAAAAATTCAACAAGAAATAGATAATCTAAAAGATAAAAGTAAAAAAGATAAATCAAATATTTTAGTAAAATTATTAAGAGCTCATCAAAAAATAGAATTACTAAAAATTCCTTTATTTATTCAATTAACTAATGACTTTATAGAAAATAATTATTCTGTAGTAATTTTTGTTAATTTTACTCAAACATTAGAAACACTTGCTGACCAATTATATACTGATTGTGTTATTTATGGAGAACAAACAGCTGAAGCAAGACAAAAGAATATTGACAGATTTATGGAAAATAAATCAAAAATAATAATAGCAAATATAAAAGCAGGAGGAGTTGGTATTTCTTTACATGATAAATTGGGTGGTCATCCAAGAGCATCACTTATTAGCCCAACTTGGAGTTCAATTGATTTAATTCAAGCATTAGGTCGTATTCATAGAGCAGGTGGTAAGAGTAAAAGCTTACAACGAATTATTTATGTTGCAAATACAGTAGAAGAAAAAATAGCTGATAAAATAGAGAAAAAATTAGTTAATATTAATACACTAAATAATGGAGATTTAGATTTAACTAATATAGTTTATGAGAGAGAAAGGAAAAATATTTAATTTTTTATTTTATTTATAAATATATATATAATTATGAATAGAATCCGTGAATATAATTACAAATATCAAGTTTTAATTACACCTACTATGCCATATCATACTAATTTTGAACTTTTAGTTGGTAATTGGACCGATGAACATCTTAGAAATTATTATATATTGGAATTTGATAATATGGGAGATGCTCATTGTGAAGCAATGAAACATCCTGATATTGATTGGCAAAAATTAGTTTTATTACACCAACATAGTTATTATGATTTAAAAAAATTAATTAAAAATGTTTTAGACGACCATCATTTTATTGGAGAATTCGAATCTAAAATATTTACACCAGAAGAATTAAAAAATAAAATGTTTGACCGTGTAATGTATAATGGAAGAAGATTTACACTTAAATACAATATGAACGATGTTATTTCATTTCATATAATAAATCCATTTACCAAAAATTTAATTGAAATAGCAAAATACTTAGAAACAAATGGTAGATTACGTATTTTTAGAAAATTTGTTAATAATGGAGTTATACATTTAATAGGTAGAACTGACGTAGGTACTACTTTTGAAATTGGATTATGGCCAACTATGATTGCTCAATGGGCAAGATGGGCAGATGAAAATCCCCAAATATCTAACGAAAATAAAAAATATACTTTTATTGAGTCATTAAAAAAACAAGAAAAGCTTGATGGTGGTTTTGAATTAAGATAATTTTTTTTTATTATATTATAAATATATAATAAATGGATGCTCTCGCATATGCTAATACAACTAGTTTACTTGATATAAATGATATTCAAAATTTAAGTATTAATTTT
>JACCDO011399570.1_pt1 | contig 19519 bp, 15 predicted proteins | sample 7446101 | NCBI WGS metagenome assembly JACCDO01 (sample SAMN15323440, study PRJNA562643) | freshwater metagenome | isolation source: river surface water | place: USA:Blue River Watershed | collected 2017-08-16 | reverse complement strand
GTCGTTCCCTTCACCAGAACTGTTGCACCTGGCACACCCATTCCATCCTCTGTAGATGTTACTGTACCGGTGATCACGCGACCTTGAGCAAATGCCATCGCATTTACCAAAAAGAGCATGAGTCCTAGAAGTAAAATTTTCCTCATATTGGTTAATTTTTAGTTATTTAAACTCAATAATATCCCGAAAAACGGAATAACTCAAATCCATGACACCAAAAAAGGAGGAAAAGTTTAATCCTAATGCAACCCTTGAAATTGGTTATTTACACAAATTCCAAATAAAATATGGTAATTAACGTGCCAGCAAATCCAAACACCTCATAATTTGGATTTTCTCAATGTTAACAAAAGTTAATTTTTTGAATTTTTTTTTAACAATTTGGAAAAAATGAAGGATGAGCGGATAAAAAAATTACAATTCCGGTTTAAAGACTGATTTTTTAGTTGAATTATCCCATAACTACCTTCAAGTCATTTAAACTGGAAAAACCGCGTCAACTTTGTTGAAAAACTAAAAAATAAATGCGTTTTATATAACGATTTTATAATGAGGTTATATAAATTTTATCCTTTTTGTAACTAATTCGCGTTTTATTGAATAGATACTGTTATTCGACGGTTCAGCCCTTGATTCGAGGCACTCGTATTGGGAACCAATGGCTCACGAAAGCCCTTGCCTGCGACCTGAATTCGATTTGGCAGAATTCCTTCTCCTTCCAAATAGCGCTGTACACTTTGAGCACGCTGCAAACTCAAGCGAAGGTTATACTCATCCGAACCTTGGTTGTCCGTATGACCCGTAATGCGAATAGAAACCTTGGGATTACCTTCTAGAAAGCGCTGGAGTCGACGAAGGGAACTCAAGGATTCCTGCTTGAGTTGATAGCTGTCAAAATCGAAAAACACGTTCTCAAAAACAAATTCTTCCCCTGAAGCAATGGGTACTAATTCCACTTTCAGATCCTTTACATTTTTGATGACATCCCGATCTACATTGTAGATTTTGGGCAAAAAGCCTTGCTTTTCCACGTAGAGCCCCGCAGCATCCTGTTCCGGGTACAACATTAAAAAGGACCCATCTTGTCCATTGGATTGGAATTGGTAGCGGGTACTGTCATTGACTAAGGATACCAAGGAAAGCCTTGCTGATATGGGCTCTCCTGTTTTGGCATGAATCACCTTCCCGCCCGTAACCGTCAGGTTTTCTCCTATTTCTATCTTTTCAGGAAACTTAAACCGGTATAAAAACGCACGATCACTGGAGCTACTCGACGTACTCAACTCACTGTAGTACGCATAATCTTTTTGGGCGGTAATGAATAATGCCACCTGATCCAGGTGATCATTGATCGGTAAGCCCAAGTTTTCCGGTTTCCTAAACATTCCCTCTGACAAGCGCGAAAGAAAAATATCCATTCCCCCAAAGCCCAAATGCCCATCTGAGGCAAAGAAAAGCGTTTCATTATTGAAAAACAGAAAAGGGGAAATTTCATCCTTTGGGGTATTGATAGGCGCTCCTAAGTTTTTGGCTTCGGACCAACTCCCATCCGCTTTTCTGGAAGCATACCAGATGTCATTTCCCCCCAGGCCTCCCCTGCGATCTGAGGAGAAAAATAAGAGCCTCCCATCGGCCGAAAGCGAGGGTTGGGAATCCCAGAAGGATGAATTGATCTTGGTCCCCATATTCTTGGGGGATTGCCATTCTCCTCCCACTTTTTCCGCGCTGTATAAGTCACAGCTGCCTTGACTATCTGGAGCATCACAGGAGGTGAATATCAGAAAATTACCATCCGCAGTCACCGAGCAGGTTCCCTCATTGTAGGAAGAATTGATCTTAGCAGAAATACTTTGAGGCGAAGTCCAAATCTGTGAAGATTCTGACTGTGAGCTATAGATATCCTCCTTATCGAATGCAGCAGTCCCCCCTCTTCTGGTGAAAAACAACTGTTTGCCATCTGCCGTCAATACGGGGAAATACTGCAAGGCAAAGCCATTCAGAGGCGCAGGAAGAATCTCCTTTTCAATTTGCATCTTCAGAGGAATTTGCTCACGCACAAAATCCACACGCTCTTTCATCTCCAGGAAATAACTCCCCTTCTTAAATCCTTCAGTTGCTCCCTGCTCTACCACTTGGAATTCTAAGGATGCCTCCTCAAATCTTCCTTGCTTCAGGTAAATACTGCTGAGTAGCCAGGCAAAATCGACTGTGTACTGTTTTTTTTCGGGTAAGACGGCTGATTTTCCCTTTTGCATAACCGTCTCCGCTTCAGCTAGCCTTCCTTGGGTAATTAGCAGCTGTGTTCCCTTTTGGTAAGCTTCAAAAAAAGCTTCGGAGCGCTCCCATGCAGCCTGATACTTTTGCAAGGCCTCGGGATATCGTTTCAGGTAAAGTAAATTTTCCCCCTCTTCAAAAAATTTAATTGCTCTTCCATCTGTCACTGAATAGGTCTGTGCCTGGGCTGCAAGAGCCACCAAAATCAGGAAAATGACCGGAAAAAGTTTGAACATGTAATTAAGGGATATCCATAAATTTATGTGTTTGTAACGAAATTTTCCAGTTTGGGTTGTTTTTTATGAAGTCAATCAGTTCAGAAAGGCGCTCTGCAGCCTTGCTCCACTCGGGTTGAAGGCGAAGTTCGCATCCCGTACCTACTTGTGCTGCATGCTCCTGGGCAAAAGCCAAATCACTCGGATGATACACCACCACTTTGAGTTCATCCGCTACCGCGTAAATGGAAGGATCTGGCTTTTTAAATTTCTTAGGTGAAAAACAAACCCAGTCAAAATCCCCAGAGAAGGGATGTGCACCGGAGGTTTCCAAGTGCGTACTGAAGCCCTTGGATTTCAGCAGCTGCGTCAAAGGACCCAAATCATACAGCAAGGGTTCCCCGCCAGTAATTACTACCAGCCTGCCTGGAAAAGAAAGGGCATCAGCTACAATTTTCTCGATGGGCAGAATCGGCCACTTACCTGTCTCCCAACTTTCTTTTACATCGCACCAAACGCAACCGACATCACAGCCCCCTAGCCGTATGAAATAGGCTGCATGGCCCGAAAATCGTCCTTCTCCTTGGATGGTGTAAAAGGCTTCCATGAGCGGAAGCTGTAGCCCAGTGGCTACCAATGCTTGTGTGGTCATCTGAATTTTTGGTAAAGCGGGTGATTCGACCGCTAGTAGGGCGTAAAGGTAAGCGATAATAATGGAAGGATAAATATAAAGTACGAAGTACGAGGTACGAAGTACGAAATTGTTGAGTACCTCAAGATTTTCTCAAAACGAATCTGCTACAATTCCTTGCGCATCACGATTCGGTAATCCTCAACTCCTCCTTTGGGTTGAAGATCCACAATCTTAAATCCACGTTTGATCCCAAACTGAATCATCCCAGGAAAGCGGTTGCGCGTCTTGAAAAATACGGAGGTAAATCCCTGAGCTTTGGCCCAACGCTCCTGTTCCTCTGCCAATGCTGTTGCAATTCCTTTTCCCCTAAACTCAACTCTCACCCCTCCCATCCAAGAATAAAAAGTCTCAGGAAGCTCACTTTGATACCCTACCTTGAATCCAGCCAACTCCCCTTCCCAGATCGCGACCAAAGCAAAAGATAGCCGGTGCTGCAAGCGATCTTGGTAAAAAGAAAGACTTACTTTTCCCGGAAATTCTAAAATGCGTTGGTGAACCCAAAGCAGCTCCGCCAGGCTGGCCTCGCGGAGCTGAAGAGGGGAATTTGTATCCATGATGATTTTCCTAAAATTAAGATGCTAAGAACCGAATTAGTCTTTCTTAATCGTAGGGTAAGTCACTCCCAACTGCTCCAAATAGGATCCGTATTTCGTTTCGTCGTAGTAAAATTTCTCCAATTCAGGACGGAAACGATTCATGATGTCTCGGTTCAAATAAATTGGTGGCGCATCTTCCTTGGTGATCATGGGCTTGTAAGTCTCCTCCTTGGTTTGCACATTTTTGAAGTAATCCCATGCCTGCTTCACCAATTCGGGCTGCAGCAGAAAATCCAAAATGGTCATCGCCTCTGCCTTCGCTCCAGCAGTCACCCCTTTGTGGGCAATTGGTGTGGCCATGGCAATCGCATTGCTCCAGTGGTGACCTGGAAGTCCAGGGATATTGGAAGGAAAACGCAAGGTCACGGTAGGGACTACCCAAGACACATCGCCGATGTCGTCAGATCCACCAGATACCGGTTCCTTCAGCGGCACACCCAGTTCATCTAAGGTAGTAGCTAGCCCCTCTTCCTTGGCGCCAAGCTCCCGCTGTACGGCCTTGGCCAAAGTAAGGTCGTTCTCATCCCAGGCAGGCAAGCCTACCTTCTGGATGTTTTGGTACATCTTTTCAGCAATCACCTTGTTGAAGTGCCTTGGCCAGGCGGTACCTAATACTTTAGAAGTCATCTTGGTTCCTGTCATCAAAGCTGCTCCCTTTGCTATGTCGTTGGCCTGGGCATACATCTCCATGATTCCGCTGTAGTTGACGTCTCGGAAATAGTACCAGATGGAGGCCTGAGAAGGCACCACGTTGGGTTGATCGCCCCCATCGGTAATTACTGAATGAGATCGCTTCAAGGGATGTAGGTGCTCCCGCTTGTAATTCCACCCGATGTTCATCAGTTCCGTGGCATCGGCGGCACTTTTACCTCTCCAAGGGGCGCCTGCCGAATGCGCTGCATCGCCAGCAAAGGTATATTCTACTGAAATCAAACCTGTACCTGTGGCCTGGCCCCAACTTACACCTAGGTTATTGGCTACGTGGGTAAAAATGCATAGATCGACCCCATCAAATCTGCCATCCCGGGCAAACCAAGCTTTGGCCGCCACCAACTCCTCAGCAATGCCTGGCCAAAGGATCAGGGTGCCTCCAATCTGCTCTCGTTCCATGAGTTGCTTTACTGCAAGTGCAGCGGTGATATTGAGTGGAATACCCGCATTGTGGCCTTCTCCATGTCCTGGGGCTCCTTCCACCATAGGTTTGTGAAACGCCACTCCTGGATATTGAGAAGCCTTTGGGATATTGTCTACATCAGAACCTAGGGCAATAACTGGACCTGGACCATTGGACCAGGTGGCAAACCAGGCCGTTGGAATTCCTGAAATCTCGCGCTCAATCGTAAAGCCTTGCTTTTCCAAAATACCAGTCAAGTACTTGGAAGATTCTACCTCCTGAAATCCCAGTTCCGCAAAACTAAAAATCTTGTCTACCATCACCTGGCTTTGCTTGTGGTTGGCCTCAACGACCTGCGCTACCTCAGTCTTGAGGGCTTCGATTTGCTTGGGGCTGTATTTTTTTTGAGCGACAGCTACCAAAGAAACTCCAAGAAGGAGAGCGAGTGTACTTAAAATTTTTGTTGTCATCGGGAAGGGAGTTTTAGAAACCTTAACCTACAAAAAAAGTAGTCTTCTATCCAAAAAAAATGACCAATGGTAATCCGATGAACCAGTTAGGAACAGAAAGGAATGCATAAAGCCCTTATATTTTTCTATTTTTGCAGGCATTACAAAAAAGAGCTAAAAAAAATTAATCATGGCGGAGTACAACTTTCGGGAGATTGAGCAGAAATGGCAGCAGATTTGGAAGGATAAAGGAACCTTTAAAGCATCGGTAGATCCGAAGCGTCCCAAATTCTATTCCTTGGACATGTTTCCCTATCCCTCTGGCGCAGGCCTACACGTTGGACATCCATTGGGATACATCGCTTCCGATATAGTCTCTCGCTTTAAGTTACTCAAGGGATTCAACGTACTCCATCCCATGGGTTACGATTCGTTTGGCTTACCCGCAGAGCAGTATGCGATCCAAACGGGACAGCACCCTGCCCTCACCACCGAACAAAATATCAGCCGCTACACCGAACAATTAAAAAATATCGGCTTTGCTTTTGACTGGGACCGAGAAGTGCGTACCTCCGATCCAGCCTATTACAAGTGGACCCAATGGATTTTTATGCAGCTCTTTTCGAGCTACTACGATTTGGAGGCAAACAAGGCCTTACCGATTGCTAGTTTGGTTGCCCGCTTTGAACTAGAAGGCAATGCAGGGGTAAAGGCAGTTTGTGACGAAGATACCCCTGACTTCACTGCATCCCAGTGGAAAGCCTTTTCAACGAAAGAACAACAGCAACACCTGCTACATTACCGATTAACCTTTTTAGCAGAGACCACCGTCAACTGGTGTGGTGCCTTGGGAACTGTACTCTCCAATGACGAGGTAAAAGACGGTTTTTCTGAGCGTGGTGGACACCCAGTGGAGCGAAAGAAAATGATGCAGTGGTCCATGCGCATCACGGCCTATGCGGACCGCTTGCTACAAGGATTGGATCAACTGGCCTGGTCTGAACCCATCAAGGAGATGCAGCGCAACTGGATTGGAAAATCCATTGGCGCAGAGGTAGTATTTGATGTCAAAGGCTCTTCTCAAAAAATTCAGGTTTTCACCACGCGTGTGGACACCATCTATGGAGTGACCTTTTTGTCTTTGGCTCCAGAATCAGACTTGGCTGCCGAACTGATCACGGATGAGCAGCGCCATACAGCGGAAGCCTACATTCAGCAAGCAAAAAATCGCTCCGAACGCGAGCGAATGAGCGATGTGAAGACCATTTCCGGTGCATTTACGGGTTCCTATGCCATCAATCCTTTCAATGGGGAAGAAATCCCCGTCTGGGTAGCGGATTATGTGTTGGCAGGCTACGGTACCGGTGCCGTAATGGCAGTACCTGCACACGACGAGCGAGACTACAATTTTGCGAAGCACTTTGGATTAGAAATCCGACAAGTAATTGAGGGATCTATGGAAAATGGATCTTTCCCTGGCAAATCAGGTACTGTGATCAACTCAGGGATGATCAGTGGCCTTTCTGTAAAAGAGGCCATGGCCAAATGCATTGCCTTTTTGGAAGAGCGAAAGATTGGTCGTGGAAAAATACAGTACCGCATGCGGGATGCGATTTTCACGAGACAGCGCTACTGGGGTGAGCCGCTACCGGTTTATTTCAAAGACGGACTTCCCTACCTCATCGAAGAAAAAGACCTGCCGTTGGTACTCCCAGAGGTAGACAAGTACTTGCCTACAGAAGATGGGGCGCCGCCGCTTGGTCGAGCCAAAGATTGGACTTACACCACTGAATCGGGCACCTATCCTTTGGAACTCTCTACCATGCCGGGTTGGGCAGGATCAAGCTGGTATTTTTTCCGCTACATGGATCCAAGCAATACCCAATCCTTCGCGGATAAGGAAAAGACAGCCTATTGGGGAGCCGTAGACCTCTACATTGGTGGATCGGAACATGCCACAGGACACCTGCTCTATTCCCGATTCTGGACCAAGTTCCTTTATGACATCGGAGCAGTGAGCATTGATGAGCCCTTCCAGAAAATGATCAACCAAGGCATGATTCAAGGTAGATCTAATTTTGTGTACCGAATCAAAGGAAGCAATACCTTCGTGTCCCTTGGTTTGAAGGACAACTACGACACCTCCGCCATGCATGTGGATGTGAATATTGTTCACAACGACCAGTTGAACTTGGATAAATTCAAAACCTGGAGACCAGATCTAGCCAACGCGGAATTTATCCTTGAAGATGGCAAGTACCATTGTGGGGCAGAAGTAGAAAAAATGTCCAAGTCCAAGTACAACGTGGTTAACCCAGACGACATCATCAAACGCTATGGGGCAGACACCCTGCGCTTGTATGAAATGTTTTTGGGGCCTTTGGAGCAATTTAAGCCTTGGAATACCAACGGCATTGATGGGGTATACAAATTCTTGCGGAAGGTGTGGAACCTATACCATCCACAGAACGGTGGATTTGCGGTTTCGGATTCCCCTGCAAGCAAAGAAGAACTCAAGGCCCTCCACAAAGCCATCAAAAAGATGGAAGAGGACATGGCCAACTTCTCCTTTAACACCTCGGTGTCCAGTTTCATGATCTGTGTGAATGAACTAACAGCTTTGGGTTGCAACAAGCGGGAAGTATTGGAGCCTTTGGCCATCTTAATTTCTCCTTATGCTCCCCATATTGCTGAGGAGCTTTGGTCGCTTTTGGGTCATACTTCAAGCATCACCCGGGCTGCATTTCCAGAATTTAGAGAGGAACACCTGGTAGAAAGCAATTTTGAATATCCCGTGATGATCAATGGGAAGTTGCGTGCCAAATTGGATCTTCCGCTTACCTTGACCGTTCCCGAAATCGAAAAAGCAGCGCTTGCCGATGCCCAAGTCCAAAAATGGCTGGAGGGAAAAGCTCCTAAAAAGGTGATTATCGTACCTGGAAAAATTGTCAATTTGGTCGTTTAAACACCAATGAACTAATCAAAGAGCGGGGAAATCCCGCTCTTTTATTTGTAACTTTCTCATTCAATCCCCTACGAGCACATGATTTTGTATTTGTTTCCAGTACGAACCACCTTTATTGAACGTGACTTGGAAATGATCCGTCCTGTAGCCCGAATAGTTCCGGTGGAATTTACCCAGACGCCCTGGAAACTTCCTTTGTACTTGGTATTCCAATTTTTTCAATTGCTCTGGTACCTTCCTCGAACGAGCCAATACCTCTGCTTTTTTGGGGGATACCATAGCCTTTTGCCGGTGATTTTTGGAACCATTTTCGGTAAAAAATGCACTATCCAAGCGGGAGGCACCGACTGCATCAACATGCCTGAGATAGGCTACGGTAACTTTCGGAAGAATCCGCTTGCTTGGGCTACGGCCTTCTCCTTTACCCATTGCAGTATGATCTTGCCTGTAGCAGAGGCATTAGTGAGTCAAGACTACCGCTATGACCCAAGAATCAGTCCGAAGCAGGGCCTATTGCAACTGATACCTGGTTTGAAGACACCTATACAGGTGATTTCCAATGGATTTGATACGGATTTTTGGAAGGACTTGGGCATGCAGCGGGTAAAGCACAGCTTTATTTCGGTGGCAACGCATACCTCCTCTCCTGCTCGAGCGCGAGTCAAGGGATACGATTTGATCGCGCAATTGGCAGCCAATAATCCTGAGTGGAAGTTCACCTTAGTGGGAGACTCAAACTACAAACCCCAATCAAGCAATATTAAGGTTCTGGGAAAAGAAACAGCAGCATCCTTGGTGCAGCTTTACAATACCCATGAATATTACCTTCAACTTTCCAGTTCGGAGGGCTTCCCCAATGCCTTGGGTGAGGCCATGGCCTGTGGTTGTGTCCCCATTGGCTCGGCTGTGGGAGCCATTCCAGAGATTATTGGAGCTACTGGATTGCTACTCACAAGAAAAGAGTTGGGCACTTTACAACAACTGATTCGGGATTGGATGGATGGGAAAACCAAGTTGACCTCGCCTCGAGCGCGTATTGAACAACACTTCAGCTATGCTCACCGCCGACAGCTGCTCCTTCGAGCACTATCCCTGAAGGATTAACCTGAAATTCGATAAAAAAAACAGCGGAGAAGCTTTCCTCTCCGCTGCCTTTAGAAAATATCCTTATTTCAAGGTAAACCGCAACACTGGTGTAAACTCAAAACTCTCAAAGGACTCGTCGTAGCCCTGCGTGTAGAATAAACGCGTACGCAAGCCCACCTGGAAATTTTTCCTTAGCGCATGGTAGTACTCAAGACCTGCAAATACACCGAAATCAATTACTACAACTCCATCACGTAATGTGACTATAGTTTGGTCTGAGTTTCCTATAATTTCCACATAAGGATCTCGGTACCGTAGGTTGTAAATTCCAGCTGCACCAATCAACTTCTCTTCAATAAAATGCCGCTTGTACAGGAGGTAATGGAAATTTTTTGTTCCTCGTATTCGGTAGTCATCAAAATTGACTAATGCGTAAGAAGTTTGCTTCAGAACCGTAAAGTCTCGGTAATTGACATCCTTGGAGAATCCAAATCCGTATTCATTTTTCCCCTCCGGCCGGTAAGTGTATTCAAAACCAAAGGCCTCTCCCACCTCACTTCGATTGTTAAAACTTACGATTGGTAGCTTATCGTTTGTATCCACACAGCAAGCAAAGTAATCATGGGATAGTCCATAATTAAAGCTTAGGCTAGATTTCGATAAAATGGAATCTAGCTTTTGAGCCATTGCAGGCGGGAAAGAAAGGAAAAATATAAGAACTAACCAAGTTGCATTTTTCATAGGGATAGAATTTAAGATTTAAAAAAAGTTACGCGGACTTAGTCGGGAATGTCCGTAAAGCGGTGTTCGAAGTAAAAATGCAAGAGACCCACATTTTTAACGTTGTAATCAATGCCATTTCGGGTACGAACTCCATGGTCTGTAGCTCCTACTACATAAGCCAAAACTGACCTTCGCGACAACTCAGTATTTACCTGAAAACGGGAACTTTCAGATTCCACTTCTAAATTGACTGAAGCCGTCGCTTCCGCAGTAGGTTCCTTTTTTAGAAAATCATACCCCACCTTGACTCCAGCATTTGCTTTTGCCTTTCCTGTCAAATTGTGCTCCGTAAACAAGAAAAATTGCTGGCTGTTTTCGGTCATGTCCCAGTCTGGGTCAAATTGAATATTGACTGTCTTCCATCTTTCCAATTTGATATCATCCTTAGAAAATTTGATTAAATCGTAACGGTAGGTGTCGCCATCTACTCCAGGGCTCACTGTTCCATCAAAATTGACTTTTACCTTACTAGATCCTCTGTAGAGTCGCACCTTGATGATCCGTCCAAATAAGCCTATGTAATCTCTTTTGGTAAGTTTCACCTCCGGAATCGTGGTAAACAAAATATCCGCTTGGGAGATGGAAGTATGGTTGACGTTGTAATCCAAAATCACTGCATTGGGTGCTGGGGTTGGAAGCACGGGAACTGGAGGTGTATTATTCATCTCGTAAAAATCCACATCGAGATAGGTCACTACCAGCGTAGCATGGTCAAGTGAATAGGTATCATCTACAAAGGGCACCAAACTACCCTGGGAACCTCCGCCTGTGAGCGAGAACAAAAACCCTTCGTTCCAGTCTTCCCGAATAAGCGGGTCGTAGGTCGTGGTGATTGATCCATCGTAGTTATCCCAATCAAACCGTTCCTCATAAGGGAAGTGAATCACTAGGCCTTGGCTTGCAAAAAACGCGATCAGCTCCTCTTGGAGGGATACGCGTTGCTGCGCACGCTCGGGTCGAGCACGAAAGGTCTCAAAAGCCCTTTCCAGAAAAGGATACCCCTCAAAACGCTCCAAGGAATGCTGAAGCAGGGCTTCCCGAAAGGGATTGCTTGCTGTTCGCAGGGAAAAATTGTTCCCCAAGCGATTCAAACTCGCGAGCTCCGAAGGGGGCATATTTTGCTTATCCCCCAATAAGGTCGAAAGGGATACTGCATCCCCGAAGTCATCGTACTGCTGAATGTGCGCACTGAGTGTGACCCGCGCTTCTTTGCTTTGCATCACCTCGCCGAGCAGTTGCGAAAATTCTTTGGCTGTTTCCACCTGCTGCCATTCGTCCAATGGAAGCGTTTGCGTCCAAAGTGAATCGGTCTGGGTCAATTGGAACTCCTCTTTGGGAAGGCAGGCGCTGAAAAGTAAAGGGCCCGCCAAGAGTATCCTTGAAAAATATGATCGATTTCGTTTCATGTGTTTTGAGTTAAAAAGTGAAGGATTACTAAAAAATGGTCATAAATGGAGGGGGCTAGCCTCTGGAATTTGCCTAGAGCAATTGTAAATACAGAAGAAACTTAATTTAATTAATTTAATTTAAAAAAGATTTTTTAAAATTATTTTTATTCATTTAGTCTTTAGTTGTCTTTTTACACCTATGAAAAAATTAATCACACTATTAGAAATAAAGAATAAATGGTACAAATGGACTCTCTAAGCCTGCCATAGCATTGGATTTGTTTTTTTTTCGAAGGATCAACCACTCAACTTCAAGTGCTCTTTTATGCAAACCTAAGGAGACCCTGCTGAGCAACTTTTACCGCTAGCATCTTGCTTGTGATTCTTAACTCTGGCTAGGGCAGCTCCTAACGGAAGAATTGATTTACTACACGCTAAAAATCAGTGATGAAGAAGGAGTAAATTACGAAAGGGGAGACTTTTACTTGGCAAAAAAGGAGATTTCAACTACTTAAAATCGGTTATCAGGTGGATTTGGCTCCAAAGCCTGCACGAAATATTCGTGAAGGTTTTTTCATTTCTTAGGACTAAATCCAAATCTTTTAAAATCAACCACTAAAAATTTCAAAAAACTACATTTGAGATTTTTTACAGGAATTTCTAAAAAACCAAATCGATTTTAAACCACCTTTTATATTTTTTATGTTTTGTGAAGGTTTTTTTAATAAAAAAAGGAGCCAGTTTTTAAAAACTGACTCCCGATTTGGGGTTATTGTTAATGGATTAAAACCATATAAACTTCTGCAAAATGCTGGGTTGAGCACTAATTCCTTGCGATAAAGTTTCTTAAACCTATGCAATCGATTGTATTTATCAAAATTTCGGAAAAGATTTTACAAATAAAATTTCAATCGATTGTTCACCAAGCAAAAGCAAACAAAACCATCCACAGCAATATGGAGGTTTCAATGCAGCAGACCACTGCATTTCATGCATGGATACCTAAACTATTGGATTTAATCTCTATTTTTAAATTGAAACCTTAACCAAAATATTCCATGGAATCCGAAATCCACCTCGAAAATTCTAGATTCGGTAAACTACAGGATTACCTCAAAGAATTTGTGTACGGAGGTATCGATGGGGCAGTCACCACTTTTGCGGTGGTGGCTGGCGGATTTGGCGCCAATTTGGATACCGGTATTCTCCTTATTCTTGGCTTTGCCAACCTGCTTGCAGATGGATTCTCCATGTCTGTAGGCGCCTACTTGGCCGCTAAAAGCGAACGCGACACTTACGACAAACACGAAAAAATTGAATATTGGGAAATTGAAAACCTCCCAGAAATCGAACGTGCCGAGATCGAAGAAATCTATGCTGCCAAAGGTTTTAAAGGAGAACTGTTGCAGCAGGTAGTGGACCACATCTGCGCCGACAAGAAACTTTGGGTAGACGAGATGATGAAGGACGAGTTGGGCATGATGCGGGACCCCAAAAGCCCTTTTAAAATTGGGGCTGCCACCTTTGCCTCTTTTATTTTCGTTGGACTAATTCCGCTTACGGTGTACCTCTGGAATTTTTTCTTTCCTACCCCAATCAACCTCTTTTTCTGGACCAGTCTACTCACCGGCCTAGCCTTCTTTTTGGTAGGCTGGCTCAAAAGTGCGGTCAACCAAACCTCAGCACTTCGGGGGATTTCAGAAACCGTACTCTTGGGACTTTTGGCTGCTGTGGTCGCCTATTTTGTAGGAGATGTATTGGAGCAGTTTTTTACCTAAGTAAGAAATTAGGTAGTTCAAGTGAATCTTTCTTTTAGACTAACCTTCCTGAAGAGTTGGTGTATTGAGTGCTTTCTTTTTGCTTTTTTCGCTAGGGCGCACTTGAACTACACCGCTTTTCTGCTCGTTGGCTGCATTGGTAGCCTCTGCAGCCAAATCCGATGCGTAGAAATGGGTGGATTTGAAGTAATTGAGCCGGGCTTCTGATTCTCCACTCGCACGCTGCCATTTTTCATTGGTATACAATTTAACCTGATCCTCATGCAACTCCAGGAGTTCATCGTAAGGCCCACGGGAAGAAATTAACTTGACAAAAATTGGAGCGGTTTCAATCGCTATAAAGAGCAGAATCAAAAACAGTTCTGCAGTAGCCATGGCCTCACTTTCCTCGGTTAGTTTGGCCAAACCATCCAATCGCGCAGCAAAGCCATCGAAACCATCGATGCCAGGCACCTGTTTTTCAAATTCCAGTTGACGCTTGGCTCGGAAGGCTTCGATTTGAGCCTCCAATTCTTGGATTCGCGTTTCATTTCGGATGGAAAGGGCTTCTAGGTCCTCTTGGGCTGCATCCAATTGCTGCTCCTTTTTCTTCGCATTCGTTCCCAGTCCCACTACCCCGCTCGTGCTGGCTGTTTTTTCTCCAAATCGCTCCGCATCGTATTCCTGCTGCAACTTGTCTCGGTAGGCGCGCGCTTGATTGACCTCCACTTTTATGGCTTCTTTTTCGGTTTCCAAGGCCTGGATTTCTGGAAATCCCTTCGCCAGACTATCCTTGGATTGCTTAAGGAATTCGACCTTTTGCTCATCCAACTTTCGATTGATTTCCCGCTCAAAGAGTTTCAACTCCAAGGGCTTTGAAATCACAACGGCCAGCAGCAGTGCCAAAGCCAATCGAGGAAGGGCTAGTTTCCACTCCGACCAGCCTTGCTCTTTTTTGCGCATGCTAGACACGATAAATCGATCCAAATTGAAGATCATGGCTCCCCAAAGTAAGGCAAAAAACAGCGCAATGGCCCAGGATTGAAAAACGGTGTAAAGCGCATAAAACCCCGCCAAAGCGGCAAATACACCCGTAAAGAACACCGTTGCACCAATGCCTAGGTACTTATTGGACTCTGTGGGCACTTTTTGGAGGATGGGGAAATTGGAGCCACTGCAAAACCAGAAAAATCGAGTAAGTACCTGCATGTATCGGATGGTTATTGGTCTTTTGGAAACGAAGCGAAAACACGACCAGAAATTTATTGGAGTGAAACCTCCTGCTGATAAGACTCGAAATGGCCCAAATCAGTTAAAAAAGGCAGTATTTCTAGGTTGTTACTTTCTGCTTTGGCTCGTGACAAGTGGTTCAAATGTTCGGTTTCGATCAGTAGATTGATCGATTTCAGTTCACTATTTTTTAGTAGGTTTGATTTATGGAAAAATCGGTGCTCTTTTTTTTAATTTTCATTATTGGATTCACTACAGGCTTTGCGCAGCAACATCCTTTTGAAGGAGAGGTGCGAAGCCTTAGTACACGTTTGGATAGTATGGGCTGGAGTCCTGGAGGAACAGTAATCACGGGCAGTTCCACCATCAAGATGTGGCGTAGCCTTCCAGAGATCAGTTCGGGGGAGGCAGTTCTCAACACTGGCTTTGGCGGTTCCAAGGCGGCAGACTTGGAGCGATATCTTTTTCCCCTAGTCCTGAAGTACGACCCCAAACGAGTCTTTGTTTACGAAGGAGACAATGACCTTTGGGCAGATGTCCCAGCACATGAGATCTTGAAGAGTTTGAAGGAAATTGTAACCCGCATTCATTTGGTGGATCCGGGAACAGAAATTATCCTCATTGGCGCAAAGCCAAGCCCTTCCCGATGGGAGAAAAAAGAGAATTACCTAGCCTTTAACCAACTACTCAAGGCGTATTGCGACCAAGCAGAACAGGTGACTTACCTCGATACTTGGAAGGCATTGACAGACACACAAGGTAATCCGAGGCCTGAACTCTACCTACAGGACCAGTTGCACTTGAATGCACAAGGCTATCTCGTTTGGAACCAGTTGTTTGCACCACTTTTTACCAAATAAGTTGAATTCAAGGCAAGGGAAAGGTCAAAAAGCAAAACCAACCCCAAGAGTAATCCCAAAAGACTTCTCTAAAGCAGCCTAAATCAAATCCTTGAGTAAGCCTAGCAGTAGGTAGAAGGCCAGAAACTTCGCAGTTTGGTAACCTTAATCCCAATTTTTCTTCGTACTTTTGCGGCTTCAATAAGGCAAACCATGCAGCAAATTCGGAATATCGCGATCATCGCACACGTTGACCACGGTAAAACAACCCTTGTGGATAAAATTATCCATATTTCCAAAATCTTCAGAGAAAACCAACAATTTGAAGATCTTATCCTGGACAACAATGATCTTGAGCGTGAGCGCGGGATCACCATCCTTTCCAAGAACGTATCTGTTCGTTACAAGGACCATAAAATCAACATCATTGACACCCCAGGTCACGCCGACTTTGGAGGTGAAGTAGAACGTGTATTGAAAATGGCAGACGGAGTAATCCTCCTGGTCGATGCCTTTGAAGGACCAATGCCACAAACGCGCTTTGTACTTGGCAAAGCCTTGGCCCTAGGCCTTACCCCTATTGTGGTAGTCAACAAGGTCGACAAAGAAAACTGTAGACCAGACGAGGTATATGAATCCGTGTTTGAACTGATGTTCAACCTGGATGCCACTGAAGAGCAACTTGATTTCCAGACACTTTACGGTTCTGCCAAGCAAAACTGGATGGGTCCAGATTGGAAAAACCCAACCGACTCCATCCTTCCTTTGTTGGATGCGATCATCGACCACATTCCTGCTCCAAAAATTGAAGAAGGAACTTTGCAAATGCAAATCACTTCCTTGGACTATTCCAACTTCGTAGGTCGCATTGCCATCGGGCGTATCGCTCGTGGAACCATCTCTGAAAATCAGCAAATTGCACTTTGCAAGGCGGATGGATCCATCAAGAAAATGCGTGTCAAAGAATTGCACACCTTCGAAGGTCTTGGAAAAAATAAAGTTCAGACGGTAACCGCAGGTGATATTTGCGCCGTAACCGGTATCGAAGATTTTGAAATTGGCGACACCATTGCGGATGTAGACAATCCTGAGCCACTGAAGCGTATCTCTATCGATGAGCCTACGATGAACATGCTTTTCACCATCAACAACTCTCCATTCTTTGGTAAGGAAGGTAAATTTGTGACTTCCCGACACTTGAGAGATCGTTTGATGAAGGAAACTGAGAAAAACTTGGCCCTTCGTGTAGAATCTACGGATTCTGAAGACCGATTCTTGGTCTATGGCCGAGGCATCCTTCACTTGTCCGTATTGATCGAGACCATGCGTAGAGAAGGCTACGAACTACAAGTAGGTCAGCCTCAGGTAATCTTCAAAGACATTGACGGCATGAAATGCGAACCTATCGAAACCTTGGTGGTGGATGTGCCTCAGGAAACTGCCGGTAAAGTAATCGAATTGGCTACCCAACGTAAAGGAGAATTGCTGATCATGGAGCCGAAAGGAGACTTGCAGCACTTGGAATTTAAAATTCCTTCCAGAGGTTTGATCGGTTTACGTAACAACGTGCTTACTGCTACCCAAGGGGAAGCAATCATGAACCACCGTTTTGAAGCCTACGAACCCTTCAAAGGTCCAATCCCGGGTAGAATCAACGGTTCTTTGATCTCCATGGAAGGCGGACAGTGTACCGCTTACGCCATCGACAAATTACAGGACCGTGGGGTATTCTTTATTGAACCAGGAGATGACCTATATACGGGTCAGGTAATCGGGGAACATTCCCGTGACAACGACATCGTAGTTAACGTGCAGAAAGGTAAGAAATTGACCAATATGCGTGCTTCTGGTTCGGATGACAACGTACGAATTGCTCCTCCAAAGCGTTTTTCTTTGGAAGAATCGATGGAATACATCCAGAAAGATGAATACCTGGAAATCACGCCTAAGTCCATTCGTATGCGTAAGATCTACTTGGACGAAAACGAGCGTACCCGCATGGCGAAGAAGGAAGATTAATTCTACTTTTAGAAAAGCCAGTGAAGCCCTTCTCCCAAAAAGAGAAGGGCTTTTTTTATGGAGTATACCGAGCAATTCGCTTGTTCAAGGTCTATTTTAGCTGGTGTTTCTTCAATACTACACTAGGAAAATAGGTTCTAAGAAGATTTGATTGACAAAATGGAAAAAGGATGCTTGGGCTATCTAAAAAATATGCTTCAGAAGGCATCACGTACAACAAAGCAGTTTTTATATTTATATTTAGTGCGCTTCAGCAATGTTCTTTTGGATTTCCAGGGAGGAGCTGATGTAAAAAACCATGAAATCTCGCCGTAAATTCATTCAAGCACTTACGCTTGTAGGTGCTGCAAGTTTAGTTCCTATACACTTGACCCATTCCAAACCGATGGCAACTCAAAAAATTATTCACCAAGTTTATTTCTGGCTGCACAAAGAATCGGATGTTGCCGAGTTTCTTCGAGATGCGGTTCCCATGCTGGGACGCTGCAAGGATGTGACCCAATTTTACCAGGGTGTCCCTGCTCCTACCGAAAAAAGAGAGGTGGTAGATCACAGTTTTCACGTGTCCTGCAGTCTCTTTTTTGATTCCTTGGAAGGACAAGCAGCCTACCAAAAAGACCCCCTCCATTTGGAGTTTATTGCCAAATATTCTTCCTTCTGGAAAACAGTAAAGGTTTATGACATTATGCTTTAAAACAAGAAACCCAATTTTACGTTAGAATTAAAAATTAGACTACTCTTATGAAAAAATTGATTTGGATAAGTGCTTGGTTGTGGATCGGCTTGTGGTCTTGCACACCTACGGAAGAGCCAACAACTGTGACTCCTACCCCAGACAAGCCAGTGGTGGATGAAGTCAAAAAAGCCATTGTGGATGTGATGCGAGAATGGTATTTCTGGAATGGACAAATCCCAACTACAGTAGATTTAACCAAATATGCTTCCAACGCCGCCCTCTTGGATGGTATTATTTACAAACCCATCGATCGATTTTCCTACATCACTACCCAGGAAGCCTTTAATAATTCTTTTGTAGGAAGAAATGCTGGTCATGGTTTTGGATTTGCGTTTAGCGCAGATGAAAAGCTCTATGTGTCTTTTGTATTTGCTGAGTCTCCTGCAGGATTAGACGGTTGGAAAAGAGGTTGGGAAATCACTCAAATCAATGACAAGCCGATTGCAGACTACAAAACCTCAACAGGAGGATATGATTTCAAACTAGGAGGATCTGACCCAGGCATCATCAATAAATTTACATTCAGGTTGCCTGATGGCACCATCACTACCCGCACCAACGTGAAAGCCGAATACCAGTCTAATTCCGTTTTGGACCAGCGCGTAATCCAGGTAGATACCAAAAAAGTAGGTTATTGGGCTTATCAAAGCTTCAAGGCAACCGCAGGATTGAGCCCGACTCGAAGTGCTGAAGTACAGACTAGCATGGAGTTTTTCCAGAATCAAGGAGTCCAAGAACTGATCATCGACCTTCGCTACAATGGAGGAGGATCAGTAGCTGTTGCTGAACAGATTTGCAATTACCTGATTCAGAGTTCCAACAATACCAAATTGATGTATACCAACAAGCTGAATGCCATGAAAACTGCTCAAAATACCTCAAGGAATTTTAGCAAAATTGGAACTATCGGCTTGAGCCGCGTAATCTTTATTACTTCCCGTAGTTCAGCCTCTGCCTCTGAATTGATCATCAATGCATTGGAACCTTACATGCAAGTAGTACTTATTGGAGACAATACCTTTGGTAAGCCAGTGGGTTCCTTCCCACTTTCTAGTTACAACCGTGTCCTGCAAACCAATAATGTGGAAGTGGTACCGATCACTTTCGCGATTGCCAATGCAGCAGGAAAAGCTGAATATTTCGACGGATTCCCTGCCAACTTTAAGGTGGGCGATAGTCCTCAATTTGCTTGGGGAGATGTAAAGGACCTTCGTTTGGCTGCCGCCATTCAGTACATCCGTACAGGAACAGTGGGTAACCGAATGAAAGACACCTACTACAAGCCTACATGGGAAATGATCGATGCCTTCAAGGGATTGCAACAAGAATTCCCTGTTTTCTAAATCTGAAAATGAATTCATAAAAAAAGAGCTC